>Ga0065711_1002570_pt1 | contig 32921 bp, 24 predicted proteins | sample Hoacrofraction12_FD_59098 | JGI IMG/M metagenome (GOLD analysis project Ga0065711, IMG submission 59098) | Hoatzin crop microbial communities from Cojedes, Venezuela - Epithelial fraction 12 v2 (version 2) | ecosystem: Host-associated > Birds > Digestive system > Esophagus > Crop | place...
AAGCAGCCTTTTTTTTTTTTTTTTTTGCATTTGCATTTGCATTTGCAGGCTTAATGCAAGTTTCCATCAAAGCAATGAAACCAGCATGGCTATGGTCTCCTTTGTCCTCCTGCTAGCCATTAAACCACTGGCAGGAGCAGTGTATATTTTCACATGCCTAATTGCTACCTATCTTCTCATCTTGAATAGCTCATATTCTTCTTTTTTCAGCAGTTTAGGGGGCTGAAGAGGCCAGGAAATCAGTTTCATAAATACACATTGCCACAACCAATGTACTTCACTTGCAGTTGAGGCAGGAGGACATACGAAGATGGGTGTGTTACCCATGACCTCACCCACAGACCATTTTAATCCTTCTGAGAGTAACATTTTGGGGTCTAACACACTAGTTAATCCTTGCAGGGAAGTAAGCCTGGCGCAGCAAAATCTTTTCCTTAGCAAGAGGAAGAGGTCTGGAGTATCCTAGAAGACAGGGCTGGAAAAGACCTTGAGATGCTGTGTTGTCTGCTTATCCTCCACCACCTCAATTCAGAATCAGCTGCCAGAAAACCAGCTGGGGTCAATGGCTGATGGCCAGTAATACCTAACATGTAGGATGGACTTCCTGTTGATCTAGGTTCAGACGACCAATGGGTAGGCATCTAGTCTCAATGAGACATATCTCGCTGATCAACAGAGACAGAGAGGTGACTATTCTAAATAAGAGGTCTATTTTTTTAAAAGCAGGTATAAAGGTATGACAGGTGACCTTGACCTCTTTGCGACTTCCTGAAAGAGGAAATTTGACAAAATTAACAATGCAACATGGAGCTGAAAATGAACTGAGACCAAAACAAGTGCAACTGAAAGCCAAAGGAAAGGGAGAGCTGGTTGTCTTGCAACCTTGAGAGAGTGAGGAGAGAATGGGAAAGTGAAAGCAAACCAAAAAGATGTATTAATCTAGAGCTCCTGTGAGTCCCAACTCTCAAGTCATGTCAATAGCCTGTATAACAGCTATAAGTCACGGCAAGTGGTTCTTGCTTTCTAGCCTGTGCTTTTAACACAAGATAAAACAGTCTCAAGCACTGGAATACGGATTCTACACTTTCTTAAACTGGTAGCACACTTCTTGGCAAGGTTTTGACGTGCAAACTAGTATAGAAGACAGCACATGCTAGTGAAAATCCACGGACAACTGTGAACCATGCTGTAGATACAATTCTACACCTGAAACATCTAAGACCTATCTAGGAGTAAATATCTATCTAGCAACAATAATCTGTCTGCCTACTCGTCTATGAATGTAAGAACCTTCTAAAGGTCAGGTGAAAGAGAGGAAAGCAAAAAAAAGAACCAGAAGAGGCTAGGAAGAAAAGAATTGAGGAACTGACTGATGAGCAGTGCTTTTCTGCTTGGTCCCCAGGTGATGTTCAGGTCATCAGTCATTCTTTCCAGCAACTCATTGCAGAACCTATAAACCAGCTGTGGGATTAACCTTGAGTGGATTTAGTGTTTCTCCCCAGTGCTAGCACACTGTATGACTCTGTTTGCTGTTGTAGCTGACATGGTGGTCTCATAGCCTTTCTCTCACAGATAATGTTATCTGCTTCCTGCCCCATGGCTTTCCCTTTGATATTTCAAGGACATCCTATTTCACAAGTCCTGGAGTCCCAGCCTTGCTCTGTGTATGCAGTGAGTAAAGCTAGACCGGAAGGCCGCTTTGAGAATAAAATACAAAAAGAAAGAAGATGCAACTTTCTGTTTCTAAAGATGGTCTACATCTGCTCTAGACCTGCTGCCTTTTATGGCAGCCCTGGAGTTGCTCCAAATTTGCCATTTCCTAGCCATTCCAATGGACTGATGGCCAGTCAAGCATCCAATTTTTTTCTGAATAGGTCTTTTCTTTCCCCATTCTCTGATATAGTCTCTAGAGCTAGTTCTCCTCAGGGAGAGAGATAACAAGGCATATAAACGAGGTGAGTCCTATTCAATCCCCAAAACATTAGCTGATGAGGGATCCAGCTGTTGTGTGTTGCTGGAATAGTTCAAAGGTTTGTGGCTCAAATTTGTCTCTCTGCTACGGTTCTCCCATGTCTTTGGGACTGGAAAAGGAAGAGGTTCCCAGAAAATAACTGTTGCGCCTCCAATCATGAGTTACTTTTGACCTGTTGTAAGAAAATAGAAACTAGAGCCATTAAGGGGTGCTTGAAAATCCCAAGATAGTGCTGGAAGTCTTGGCAAAGCCCCAGTCTCTAGGATATTATGGCTTTTGGTCCAGTTTAAAAAGTCTTTCTTTCTGTATCTGTCCTCCCTGAATCAGCCTGACAGGGTAGCCTGTGATTTTTTTTCATCTGTTCTAATTAACCCATTTTCTGATACCATCTTTTATAGGCTCTATCAAGTTCTGCCAAGTGTTTAAAGACCAAAGGAAAATTCTGCCAGATGTTCGACTCCCTCTATCAATTATCCCTTTAAGTAAAAAGCAGGCTGGTAGTTGAGGAAAAAGGGGACAGCTGCACTATTAGCGTTCCCAGGACTTCGTGCATGAGGTTTCAGTATCAGTTTCTTGGGCTGGAACAAGGGGTTCAGAAGCTAACGCTGATGTTTTGCTTTGAAAGAACACAAAATGCCACTGCTGTCATCATCTGCTTGTTTCTGGAGACCCTTCACAAAGCTGTAAGACATTAAATTCTGACTGAATATGGGGAAAAATTCTCAAAAGCAGAGTTGTGAGTCTGTCTTGAAAGGACTGATATTTTGTCAGTGGGCTTTCTTAAACAAAAAATACATATTTGGACTGAGGTTTTGGCATAGTGTGTTTTTTCTTCTTTTTTTTGGTTTTACCTCATTGGCAGAGAAGCTGATATTTTCTTTAATGAAATAAGTACCTATTCTGCATAGTGTGTGACTTTCCCCTTTTTCTCTTGACCAGCCCAACAGAGGACTTGGAGGAGGGACGGAGCAGGAGCAAAGCCATGAATTAAAGCATGGGAGTCCACTCCCTTCTCAAGGGACCCATGTCCACCCCAGCACTTGCCATCATTTTACAGTAATAGCATTTACTGTTCATGGAAGAGATACAAATCTTCCTCACCTTCAATCTGGTCGGGGGTGAATTCAACCTGGAAGAGACAAAGAATAAAAGCCAGTTAAAACAGAAAATTGAATCAAATAAGAAGAGTACTGGGTTAGTCTCTGTATGATGATTTTGGGTGCTTGTGAGGTCCATGAAAAATACTGACTCACAAATCCAAGAAAATAGTTTTATAGAGCTGTTACACTCTCCTTTCCTCCTCCACCTTCCCTTTTCTACAGCCCCAACTTTAGGAACTCTGTCCCAGCCATAAGGCTGCAGATTCCCTTTGTCCATTCTTCTGCTGCGCCGGTGTTCCTGTGGTAGTCTCCTTCCCCTCTCTCAAATGACTTCCCACCACTGACGCCCACTCCAGAGATGATTATGGTAGCACTATGGTAAATCCCAGGTTACTTCGCTGAAAGGGTTTTATCTGTAGACCGATGGGGTTCTACTATCCGTAGTCTTTTCCAGCAGCTGAACTAGAGGTTATCAAGTGACGCTGGCATGAATCAGGCTCAAAGGAAAGTGAAGGAGGTGGTTCTTTGCCCTTACAGCTGAAATGTGGGAAGCTGGTTAGGCGATACTGTAGATGTTCAGAGTTACATGTGTGTGTAAAGGGTCACAGGACCACTTCCTGGAGAAGAAATCAATTGCTGTACATTACCAAATGTACAGAAATACTTAGGTTAGGAAGTCTCTGCTTGATGTTTAGGAGAGAGTTTCAGGGGAGTTCTGTCCAGTTCTTGTACCTTTTCCTAAAGCATCCTCTAATAACCACTGCTGTACTCTGCTGGAATATATTGGACTGTACTGGACAACTTGCTGGACCTTGCTCTGACTCTGCCATCTGTCTCTTGTTTTCTCATCACTTCATGTTTCCTCCTTTTTCCTAAGTTTTTGGGTTGTCCCACTCCCTGTTTTTACATGGAACTGCCCTCTTGCAGCTCTGGACTTCAAAAATTCTCCAAGATGCCAACAGATTACTGCTGAGCTCAAATGCAAAAAGAAGGAAACACAATATGTCAGAACATGAGGTCCAAACTTCTGTATGAACAGGCACAGGTCAGCAATGTGAATTTACACCAAAATTTACATCTGCCTCTCAGCAAAAATCAACAGGGTGGACGTCTCTGCTGACTGGGACATTCCTGCAGTGCAGGAAGACTGACAACTGCCCTTGTGGTGAATACACAAATAAAGAGAAACTTTATTTTGGTATGCATAAACATGCAAATGCATACATGAAAAGCATACGCTGCAGACACATCTAGCAGGACATGAATACACACCCTTCGAAGCATTCCTTTGTGGACATGTATGACTCTTCCCCCCTCCCCAACATATGTACAGCCCTACACATTTTGGGTCAGATTTTACTTATGAAGCTGACTTCTTCTCATTGCTTAACTTCTTATTTTTTTCCTTGGTAGCAAATCAGTCAGGCGGAGCAAAAGCTAGTGAGAACCTCAAACACAAAACCCCTGTTTCCTTCTTTCAAGGTGAAAAGCAACATGACACATCCCTTCATCATCTAGTTGGGATTTTGATGCTATTAAAGGGTGGAGCTGTTGTAACTCGCCAGCTCTCCAGCCAGGGTGTCTGTGACATGGCAGAGCACGACAACACCAACCTCTTTATTCCACCCAGGGCTCAGTGGACAACTGCCAGATGTTTTTCTGTCTCCAGGTACCCTGAGCAGCACCAGGAGCTCTAGCATTCACAAGACACAATGAGGGTCTACAAGGCAGATACAGACAGCCTGAAGCTCATATTTTCTACCAGTGTCACGCCTATCTCTCCCTACCACAGTGTTTCTGAGCATCTTCTGGCTTAGGAGGGTGAAGAACCAGAAAACATCTGGTGGACTTGGAAGGCAGGATTCAACACTTATCCTCCCATTGTTGAAAATCAGGCCACTATTTTTGTGTCTGCCCTGTTCAGTCCTTATCTGAACTAGCTCATTCAGGGGAATACCACTTTGTTTGCAGTTCTCAGACGTGATTTACCTTGAATGAAATCCAATTAACAAAATAGTTACTGAAGTGGCAGCCAGGAGGCTGTCTGGAAGGAAGGATTTAAAGAATGCAAGAAAGGAGCCTCCAAAAGAATAGCAATGCTCTTCCATTTCCTAACATGTGGAGGGGTCCAAACACGTCTTTGTCATCAAGAGTATAATCATCTAGATTGGATCCTATCCCAAATCCACATACCTTAGTATAATTAGAAATAAATACCCATTGGGGAACACATTTATACAGGTGCATTGTCAGCAGCAGCCTTATGCCTAGTGTGTCTAATTATACCAAGCTTTGAGAATTTGACTGAAGCTAATTGCATATTGAGTTTATTCAGGCATTAATAGCCTGAATAGCAGGTGAAATACAGCCGGAGCTGCTGGCAACTCGTATTTAAATCACTTTGATGGATTGCTCTTGGGGAAGAAGTCATCTCAGTTACACTTAGAGGCAAACATTCAGACGTGTCAGTGACCTCACATTTTCTTAATACACGTAGAAAAGAACGGGCACTTCTAGAGTAGGATTTGACTTGCTGTAGGTCTGTATTTGGAGAAAAGAGGAGTTATGCTCTCCTTTTCTCTAAGTGGGTCAATCAATTCTACAATAACAGTAAAAATAGTGTGGGTGACTAGCACAGACGTACATGTCTTTTTCTGCTAAGTCCCACCCAGAGAGCATGAGCTAGCCCTTTGGCAGACTGCAGACCAGGAGAAACTGTGAAAAAGGAGGACTGCAAATTCCCATGGCTGGATCAAAGGGAAGGTTTGAGCTGAAGGGCTGAGTTTGCCTAACCTCTAATCACAGTCCCTGTAAAAACACCACCCAGAGCTGGAGGATCATGCAAGGCAGTGGCAAGACGGTTTGACCAGACCTGCCTCCCAGGCACAGCTTCCTTTCAGAAAAGCTGCAGAGAAGTGTGGGTGGCGGCTGCTGCTACTTTCTCCCCCCTCAGCACATACCACCATGGAGTTGTAGGGAAAGGTGAGTCATCATTTAGCTGGCCACAAGGTATCATTGAAGATGGATGGAACAATCTTTGGGGTATATTTAGACTGAAGATGGTTGGGGTTATATTTTCTCTCCTTTATCCCTCAGTGTGGTGTGGAGCCCACAAAACCAAAGCCATCTCCATGTAGCAAGAGCAAGGGTGGAGCTGTCCATGAGGACAGCAGGGTCACCGACCCTGAGACCCCAGGGAGGAGGACAGGCTGTAAAAATGGGGTCAGGCTAAGGCAAACAGTGGGCAAATGTGTCCCAATGCATTGCAGCCACAGACAGTGACATATATCCACGCTCTGTGGCAGCTCTGCGTCTGCTGCTCTACTGCAAGGACCGTTGAAGGGAGTGAAAGTCCCCAGTGGTGTCTCTGATGCTCAGGCTCACCTCTGTCCCCAGGCACTTGCGAGGCTGCACACCAGCATCACCACACACTTCACTGAGCTTGGTCAGTAGAACAGTCCTCATTGCCCAGAGATGGAGGCTGCAAAACCTACTCACAGGTTTAATGTGAATTTGCTTACCCAGATACAGCTTTACACTCTCCAGTGTCTTGGAACTAGACTAGAATGATTTCCCGTGTGGGTTTGTTTGTTTGTTTGTTTTAAGTATACTAGCACTTGGAAAAATTGTGTTTCCCCTGGCATTTTTTCTGTTGGCAACTGAGTTTTTGAAGCAAGGACATTCTTATGAGTGCCAAGCATCCACAGCACTGAGATTCTTAGTGGTGGTATTTGGTACAAATCCATACGAGAGACAGAGTTGCTGACTCTTAATCTCTTTGCACTTGTTTCTTGCCCTGATGTTCAGGCTGTGCTGCATGTTCTTTGAAGAGACCAGACATCTGAATGAAACCCTTTCCATAAAAAATGGGAAGTGTTATGCCAGCTTTCTTGTTGTTCTAGCAATCTTGGTTTCAGGGGCTTATCACCCAGTCACTGATGGCATCAGCTGTAGCCCTCACGCTACTGTCCTCTTTACTTGAACAATGGCACTAAGCTGGTTTTGTCCCAGAGACACCAGCAGGGATGCACGCACCCCTTGGTGCTGTTAATGTCATTCACAGCTTTGTATCTCAGGGAATATTTTTATAAACTCATAGTATCACAATCAAGCACACTACTCCGTGCATGATAAGCCAGACATAACTAAGTCTAAAAGAAGTCCTATTAATAAAACTGTTGCTAACCAGAAGCCAGGAGGTTATCTGGGGCGAAGCATTTAGACAATGCAAGCAAGGAACCCCTCCAGAAAAGATACAATATTCTTCTTGATTCGTAGTACACTGAGGAATCCTAACACAAACAGCAAGATTTTCACGTAGCCAGGCCAGTTTTGGAGCAGAATAAGGGGAAGGGGGGGAGGGGGGAGGCGGTTATTGTGCTCTTAGGAGACCAATTTAGGAGACAGAAATGCAGTGGATGGAAAAAGACCCAGAAGGCCTTCGAGATCAGTATTGTGTTGAGGTTAGATTTGTATTTCACAACCATGTGGGTTTTTCCACCAAGACCTTTTAAAACCTATTAATACACATCATCTCCATCATCCCCTCTCCACTTTCTGCAAAGAGAAGTTATGATGTACACAAACTCCTCCACTACCCCGTCGGCAAACTTTGACCCATGGTGAAGTCCCATACAACTCCATCGCTTACTGTTGTTGGATAGTCACTCCTGATCTCTCATCTCCTCTGCCTTCTGCAACTCTTTTGGTATACCTACCTACAATTTGCCCCCTGGGTTGCCCTAGGGACTTTCCTCGTGATTTCTACTCAGCTCGTGGTCTGATGGGAGGGAAAGCACGGGACAACATACAGACACTTGACTAGTATATGAGCTGTGACACGACGGTACAGGATGCTCCAGCAGGTCTTCATGGGGAACACCTAAAATACAATGAATGTTTTGCAGAATAGAAACCCAGCCATAAAACTCTACCAATTCTCTGTTTTCAGTTTTATGTTTAGTCCCCAATGTTTTCAGAAGAAAAATTGTTTCAAGTTGGACTGAAATTACAGGATATCCTAAGAGCTGAAAAAAATACACCAGTATATCACCACTGTTCCTATTATATCTTCAGCTCACTTTATGGTTTCCAGGTCCGTACCTTGTTTTGGAATAAGTTGGATGAGGTCTGCAATGTTGCAGCTCTCAATTCACCTGGTCCTTCAAGAGGGGATATAAAAGCCTTGTGTGAAGGAGTGGTGTCTAGTTTGGGGTTAGGAAGTGCTGGTTTGGGTCTCAGAGTCACTTCATGGGATGCTCCCAGGTGGTGACAGAGCTGGAGAAGACGAAAACACTAGGTAGATGCATATCACTAAAGATTATGGGAGGGTGGAGGACCGCGGGGAGAAGACATCTGTGATTCAGCCAGATTGGGAAATAGATTTGGGGAACCCACAAGGTTCATACCTCAAGGAAAGAAATACAACACAATCTTGAACCTCAATATCTGAGATTAAATCTTCTCCGCCATAGCATTGTGCTCTGAACCTCTGCTGAGTGAGGAACCGTGGCCTGACAAGTCTCCAAGGCCCAGGTTCAGCTTTGCATTTTGCAGAAAGCTTGTCCAAGCACAGGCCGACTCAAAGAAGCCTCACCTTTGGCACTGATGCTCTGCACCCTTATCCTGAGTGAGAGCACTGGGTGGCAGTCCCCTGGCAGGGTTTCACATCCCCTTGCTTCTTGCTTTCCTGTAAATACCTTCTAGGGTTGAAAGAGCAATGCACTTTTCAATCATTGTTTTTCCAGCTCTGGTAGTAACCTATAAATTGGTAGCTCCCTTTCTTGGATGGAGAATGTGTTGCCACAGTTTTCTGGAGCACAAGGGGAAATTCCAGAGGTTTGATAGGAGAATGACACAGCCGCCTTGGAGAACTGAGACAGCTTCTGGCAACAGCCAGCACCAGAAATATAAAACACTTTGTAGACTGACTGTTCTCCCTGTAGCAACATGGTTTTGGATTCTTCAACCATTTATAGATGGCTGGCTTCCCGCCTTCTCTGCAACTTCCCCCTTCACCAGCCTCACCAGCAGATGTTTGTTCAGATGTTCGCAACCGTGGAGGAAATTATAAAACCTAAAAAATACCCTCTGTTAAACCCTGGAGCAGAGCCTGGGGTGTAGGAGAGGTCAGACGTTGCCTGTGATGTCTGCCTGAGGTAGACAATAACTCATGGATTGGGTTTCTGGTGAAGAAGAGAAGCATCCCGAGGATACAGCTTGTGAACCACATTGCAACACTACCTGAGGGCTTCAGGCCCTTAAACCTCCTGGTAAGTGGGTGCTAAGAAGGAAAAAGGCCCATCTCCCAATCCACATGCACGAGGGCAGGTGGACTCCACCATTCCACACACAGCTATTGGACAGCATTGCACTTGAGCCCCTTGCAATAAGGTCGTCAGAAGGTCTCAAACAGCACAGGGAACATAAGTCACCAGATAACACATTTGGTGGATACGATATGTTGGAAAGTGTTCAGGAAAAGTGAAGCACTTCTGTATTTAATTTGGTAAACAGCTTAAAGTAAGAGAAAAAGTGAAGCATTATTATACTAAACATTTTTACGTAAAAGATTTTCCCTTTGTTATTCATTTCCAAAACCGAATGTTTCATCTTGTAAATACTGGCAACTTTTTCTTTTCTTATTTTTATTTTAAATGCAAATATTTTTATATTGCAATGGCATATTTCATGTAAAATTGACTTAAAGAATCCCACTCCCCCCCATTAGATCACTCCAAACCCTACCAAAACAATTCTTTTGGGGATGAACAAATCCATTTAGAGTTGCCAAAAGAGAATTTTTGTGGGGATTTTGTGTGTTGCTGAAACTTCCGCCTGAAAATTTCTTCTAATATTTTAATTCCCTCACCAAGTCTAAAAACAACCACTCTTTGCTGAACTAATTTTGCTCTCAGATGACACAGTTGTGTAACTCCTCTAGGTTGCTGGTTGACATGTCAGTCAAGCTAGTAATAGATGAAACCATGTGAGGCATTTAGTTGGCCTAAGTGAAATGAGCTTGGCGGGTGTCAGGCAAGACATAGCAGAAAGGCGTCCATAAAGAAAAAGTCTCCTGGAAGCAAAGGAGTCAGGTTTGGATGTACGAGCTCAAGCTCTTACTCCTACACTGTAAAGTCCCCTGACAAACAAAAGAGCTTGGCAAAGTGGCTCCACCAGCAGCATCAGCCACCACAACCATCTACCATGTTTTTCACAGAATCACAGTATCACAGAATGTTAGGGGTTGGAAGGGACCTCTGTGGGTCATCTAGTCCAACCCTCCTGCCGAAGCAGGGTCACCCAGAGCAGGCTGCACAGGACCGCTTCCAGGTGGGTCTTGAATACCTCCAGAGAAGACTCCACAACCTCCCTAGGCAGCCTGGGCCAGGGCTCCGTCACCCTCAGAGGGAAGAAGTTCTTCCTCATGTTCATCTGGAGCTTGCTCTGCTTCAGTTTGTGCCCTTTGCCCCTTGTCCTGGCGCTGGGCACCACTGAAAAGAGTTTGGCCCCATCCTCTCGTCACCCACCCTTAAGATATTAGCTTCCAACCCCTAACATTCTGTGATTCTGTGATTCTGTGGTGTTTTTCTCCATCATTGGCATATCAGTCATCACTACCCTAAACCCTCCCAACCATGGCATGATGCCTGCCACCACCCCCCCAGCAGATCCATTCCACCCTCATACACTTGCAGCTCCTGCAAAGTTACACAGTAGCTGGAGTCCTTTAAAATGTCACACCCTTTGCCCTGCAACTGTCTTGAAAAAAAAGCAAGATTAAGCTGCCAAAGAGTCACCGTGATAGTGCACTGGCAAAGGGGAGAGCTCTACTTTTGTTACACGGATCTGGCAGACATAGTGCACATGCTGCTCCCAAAATAATAGTGCTGTAACCCAGCCCCAAGTCTCAAATGGGCCAAAACTTCCCCATAGAAAATCCATGAACATGAACTAGTATCTGCCGTACTTCATACTCTGGGGGTTGATTTTGGTTATTTTTTTTAAGTTATTTTCCGAAGCAGGACGTTATTCATTGTGAGCTGAAAAACAGCGTGGTCTGATCTTGCTACGCAACCGCAGCTGTACTGGATGTTCCTGCCCGTTCCCAGCATCACCGGGGAGCCTAAGTCCGAAAAGCTGAGCCCCAGCTGGGTGGTTGGTCAAGATGACAGAAATTTTAAATCCTGCCCTTTTATCAAATTTTCAAGTTCCGACAAAAAAAAGACAGAAGGAGAAGCCCTTTCCTTCTCCCTGCCTCCACCACAAGTTTTTCCTTCCAGTTCAGCCTACTGGGGTCCTTTGCTTGATTTGGAGGTTTGTTTATTTACGTAGAGAAAGCCAAATCTTCTACAACCACAAATGGAGCTGATGTTTCAGAGCTTTGTTCTGAGTTTTTTTCGGTCCGCTTACAGTGGTGTCAATGTTCAAAACTTGATCACATTAACAAGTTCTCTGACCCGTGACGGTTTTCTCCGGGCTTTGCAGCGGAGCCCGCAAGGTGACACTGAAAAACAAGTTTCTCTGGAGAAACACAAGGTCTGTGCACGTCCCCCAGCTGCCGTCCCCAGCGCCCTTTCGCACTCCCTACGGCCAGCCCCTGCCTCTTGCTTCCCGTATGCAGGGATGTTAGAGGCAGATTGAGTCGCTGTGTTTATAAAGTGCTGTCACCAAGCAGCACGGCTTTCGGTGACATTTCATTTCTAGACAGAGACGGGTGCATTTTGGGGGGGTTCTTTTTGCAACCATTAAATGAATGAACATTTTTAAGCCCTGCCAGGCTGGGACTGTTACCTACTAGTCAGCACTAACCACAAGCACTCAAAAGTTTGAGCTATTTTCCTTACCATCATTTGATCTTTTTTGTTGTTCTTTTTCTTCTTTTTCTTTATATCTTTTTTTCTTTCTCCCTCCCCCCTCCCCCCCAGCATTCAACAGCTATTGTCAGGCTGCTTTTAACCATAGCTGTGTTCTCAGTGATGCCCTTTTTTATTTAATTGCTCCCCATTGCTGTTTTTTCGAGGCTGTGTGGGTTATAAACTGATTTGTTTTTGGAAGATCGTTCACAGGAGCAGACCTCTGACAGCATATTTTTCAGCTGCGTCTGCCCAGTGGCTGTGATGTTCTGCTGCTTCCCAGAAAACACGATCGATGGATTGACACTCTTTCTATTTTGGGCTTTGGGTACGTAAGTTTGCTGGAGCAGAGCGGCTTTTGCAGGCTGAAGGCTGTGCTGGCTCCGGCCAGGTCACAGGCCGAGTGTCACCTTCCTTCCCGGCGCGATGCTGGCAGGGCAGGCTGCAAGGTTCAGCTCTGCTGCACCTGTTGGAGCGTTGGAAAGGTGGCAATGGTCCCCAGATCGGCCATCCAGGCATCTTGCATGGGTGCCTTGTGTGCTTACACGTGCACCGAACTTTTGTATAAAGAAAACTAACTGCATAGGGGTGTATGCATGGATGTAAATGTTCCCTTATCTACATACATGTCTCTATATGTGTGTGTATTAATTCATATGTACCTATGGATATACGTAAATACATACTCACATTTCTTTCCTACATGTATACGCACATATGGACATAGTATATATTTTTATATATATACACATACTTACCACATATCTATATATGACATAATAATAGAATCATAAAATGGTTTGAGTTGGATGGGACCTTAAAGCTCATCTCGTTCCAACCCCCCTGCCATGGGCAGGGACACCTTCCAGTAGAGCAAGTTGCTCAAAGCAGCGTCCAACCTGGCCTTGAACACTGCCAGGGATGGGGCATCCACAACATCTCTGGGCAACCTATGCCAGTGCCTCATCACCCCCACAGTAAATAATTTCTTCCTAATATATATTGTATGCACAACTCACATTCACAGTCGTGCACACATATTAACCCCCTAGGCAGCCAGAAAAAACAGAAATGAGAGACAATCGTTCGTAAAAGACCAGCATAATACTGCACTGATCCTTTCAAAACTAGAGGTTATAATTTTTTGGATCTAGAGCACAGATCTTTGTAAAAATAGGATGCACGTATTCAGCTGGGATAAATCCCCATGGGTGCATGCATGACTGGAGAGGGCTATGCTGATTAACCCCCTGCTAGGAATCAGTCCATGACGTGGACAGCATTCATGAGCAAAAGCTGCCAAAGCCCTCCTGATCCCTGTTATTAGTGGCAGCAACACCCAGTTCCCTGGCTATGGCTGGGATTCTGGGAAGCAGTTTTCTCATAAAAGAGAGCTGGGCTGTGAGCTGACCGCATACCCTGAGCATAGCATGATGATTTCAGTTTAAATTTAGCTGAGTCCCTCTTCTGCCTGTCTGCTTTTTTAGGTTTCAGATTACAGATAGGACAGGGGAGTGAACAATGCCGTGTACAACGCATGCATACAATGAGATATAAAATTAAACTCAAGAAGGAAATTTGCTTAGGAGGGAAAAAAAACTCATTCTGGAGATTATATTGGCATTGCTCTTCTACTAATATTACGTCCACTTCCTTTCCCATATTTATTTCTATTTCTTTACATTGGCCAGCATATGACAATTTTATACATATATATATGAAATACTGTTAAGAAATATGCTTTGACATTGCTTTGTTGTTGCTGTTTTTAATAATACCTGGGTTTTAACCAATCCGTTTGCCATTTGGAAACCTTACAATAAGGTCTAAGCAACGAATCAGTCCTGAGGTTGGGGAAGGAAAGAAGACAGAGGTGGAGGAGCTCGCTGTTAGTCTAATGTCAGAAAGCTCCATAGTTTGAGATCATCCAGATCCACCACAGCCTTATGAGGGGCTAGGATCTTTGGCACCAAAGTCCCAGGGCCTGTGCAGTGAGATGACGAGGTGTCTTCAGCTGGAACCATGTGCATGGAGAAACAGCAAGAGCTCTTCCCACACTCCTGGTCTTGGTGCAGAGTTGATGGGTTACCCTACTTTTGGCAGGTACCCACTGCATGCCTCTGCAAGAAAATCAGTGTAGATGGTAGATACACTCTGCCTTTTTCTGCTGCTAAGAGGAACTGCTCCATAGTAGCTTTTAGCTCTTTGTATCAGCCCTACTCTTCTAACATATCAAAATCTTTCATGGAATCATAGAACCATAGTATGGTTCGGGTTGAAAGGACCTTATAGATCATCCAATCCCAACTCCTCTGCCATGGGCAGGGACATCTTCCACTAGACCAGGTTGTGCAAAGCCCCATCCAACCTGCCCTTGAACACTGCCAGGGAAGAGGTAGCCACAACTTCTCTGGGCAACCAGTGCCAGTGCTGCACCACCCTCAATGTAAAGAATTTCTTCCTTATACCTAATCTAAATCTCCCCTTTTTCAGTTTAAAGCCATTACCCCTTGTCCCATCACTCCATGCCCTTGTCAAAAGTTCCTCTCCAGTTTTTTTGCAGGCTCCTTCAAGTCCTGGAAAGCTGCTCTAAGGTCTCCCCGCAGCCTTCTCTTCTCCAGGCTGAACAGTCCCAACTCTTTCAGCCTTTCCTCATAGGAGAGGCTTTTCTCTTTCATGAAAGCACAAATCAGAGCCACAATTTTCTCTGCCGGAGCATGTAAGTGCAGAGGTAGGTCTTTATCCAAGATGACTGCTCCCAACGTTACTGTTGGGGCCTGCACAGTGAAGCTAAAGGGCTTTTTCACTTGGGAATGGATTTCTTACAGAAATGCATTGCCCTGGGCCAGTATGGCAAGGACTTGGTGACAGTTTGGTAATTAGCCTGTCCCAAGGAAGGGATAGGGTGCAAGACAAGGAGGGAAGGCAGCGCATCATCATCTCTCTCTGAGTCATGTCCCCATACAACTCATGACCCGTGTGGCTCCATTCCCCATGGGGAATCCCCACTAATGTCTTTTTCCATCCTGGTAGCACAGACATTTGGTAAAAGTGCACTCAGGCACCTCTGCCCAAACACTAACATCTTTGCAAAAAGTTGGGGAAAACCCAAAGTTTCTGTTCCTATTAAGACCCACAGTTCCTCCCTGCCCCCTTCCCTGCTATAGCTACTCTCAACACTTTTTCCCCTTCTCCAAGTTAAGATTTAACTGGTTTACGAGAGGAATAAATAAACTGTCTCTATAGTCCAGCTTTCCAGAAACTTTGGAAAAGTTACCACTTTGGCCAGGGCCTTCTGCATGCTCTGAGCTGTGCATTTGATTTAAATTTAATAGTTATTGCACATTACACAAATGGCGATTAAAACCATATTGAATGAGGTTTAGCAGCTATGTGAGAAATGCAGGTCTTATTACAGAGCTGCTCCGTATCCAGAGTGTGCTTTCAATAACTCCCTGCTCATCAAGGGGCAGATAGGAGAGAGGAAAAGGAAAACGCAAAGCTGGGACGCACCGGCTGGAGGGGTGATGGTAGGGTCAGGCAACTCTCACTCGCTTCCAACCTCGGGCATACACACCCATAGCACCAGATCTCCACACTGAAATGTTGTTTGCTTCCCCATGTAGAAATCAAAGAAAACCTAGTTTATGCACAACTACGGACATGCAAACAAGCCTACAGAGGCCACATCCACACCCCATGCAGGAGAAGCAGGCAAGCATGTTGGCTGAGATCTCAGAAGATGGATTTCCGGGGTAGGATGTATGGCCTTAAGGGCTTTCTAGGTCAGGACCTGCTGCAGAGCCACTTGAAAACCCCAGAAACTGTCAAAACAGGGCTTATTTGTTATCCTCTCATGTCCCCCTTTCTTAAAAGCTGCAAAGTTTATTCAGTTGCAAAGCAGAAATAAACAACCTCTTGTGTCCTAGTTTGAGATAACAACTGAACAGAGAAATCGAACCAGGGAAATAATAACTGTGTTGAAATCGCTTTGCTAAAAGAACAGTGCAAACCCTTTAAAACCAACCCTTTGTTTTTGCACAATTCTTTGCTTTGCACAATTTGCACAATTTCCGTGCTTCACACAGAAATGAAAAGCAGACTGGGAAATACTGCAGAGACACGGGGTGTGTAAATATCAGGGGAGACAGATAAAGATGTGACATATGTAGGAGTACGAGAGAAAATGTAGAGGGAGATGAAAAAAAATCCTAGACACCTTTGCAGAAAATCTTACTTTCATTGATTTCAATTGACTCAGTAAAGCTGGGCTACCCTTGGTGAGGTTTCACCCAGTACCATAGCATTTTGCTCTGTATTAGGAAAATAAAGTTGATGGTCTTTAAGACCCTCTGCAGAAAACATCTTCTTTCCATGGGAGGTTAAGGAAAGTCACATTCAGAAAATCCCACTGCACTTCTGCCTCTCAGCCATCCAGATACAGACTCAGTGAGTTGCACGTTTCATTTCAAGTGTTCCAGGGCCAGAGAATTCAGTAAAGCTGCAGCTCTGAGTTATTTCAAATAAAGAGCATATGAAACTTGACAGATTTTCATCTCTACATCCCTCAGACCAAGCTGAGATGTTTACAGGTTTGGTTTTGTACGTCCACAGACATCAGACATTGCAGAAAAGTTATTTTTTGTCAGCTGCAGAAAAAAGACTTGGAAGAGGAAACTGCCCAGAAAAATGATTTTAAAAAAAAATCATACTACTACATATTTTAGGGTGCAACTGAGCAATTTCCAAATTTTAGAGGGAAAAAGACATTTTGATTAAGAAAGAAAACAGATTTGGGTTTTGTGTTCTACTTGATGACAGTTTTAGTTGGAAATGAGGGAGAAAAACTGTTCCAAGTTTATCAAAATGTTCTCTTTTGCCCACGTTGAAGTAATTTCACCCATTAGAAATTTCTCAGTACGTTTTTATATAAGAGAGAAAGAACCTTCCAAAATTCATAGCTCCTTCAGATCAAAAAAAACTCAACAGGGAATTAATTATCAAAAAAAAAAAAACCTGACACTGGTAATTTTCTTTATCCGTTTCAGATTTTTTTTAAAAATCTGTACAAAATCTGTTTGTATTTGCAAAACATTCTGGTACCATCAAAATGCACTTTTCAAGTCTCCCCGAAAAGCATTTTTGTGAGAAATGTCACCCAGCTCTGCGAAAAAGAGAGATACACAGAGATAGCCAGACTTTCATTGGCCCAGAAAATTCATCTGGAAAGCTCCTTCTATTTCCAGTGCTCTTTGGTTTTGGCCCGAAGAATGAGTGGAATATACCACAAAGAAATCCTTTTGCTGTGTTTTAATGCATGCTTGCTCCACATCTTACTATTCTTTCACCGTTGTGCATCCTGGCCTGCATCTCTTGGGGATCCCCTCTTTCAGGGATGCTACAGCCCCAGGGACTTGAGTCACCCCACATCCCCTCTTCCAATGAAACATTTCACTTACTCAAGGCTACAGGTTGTTTCCTAACACGAAATGGCCTTTATGCTTTCAGGCACTGATACATTTATGTCAAGCAAGCTGCCAAATTCATGTTAACCTGGGGCCGGCTGCTCTGAAGGGAGAGACAGGAGGGAGAAAGGTGCTCTCTCCAGTATTAAAAGCTGCCTCGCAACAGCCAGCCTGGCTGGGATCGTCCTGTGCTTCCAGAGTGACATGGATAAATAAAGGAGAGAGTAAAAGAGCAGAACAGCCTTTAGAAACATGCTGTGGCAGCATGGTATTTTAATTATGCTTGTCTCTGGGGTCCATCCAGAGACACTGAAGCAAATATCTAATGGGGCATTGATTCTCTGATTCTATGATTATAAGCTTGACCATCATATCATAGAATCATGGCATAGTTTGGGTTGGAAGAGACCTTCAAATGTCATCTAGTCCAAACCCCCTGCAGTGAGCAGAGATGTTCAACTGGATCAGGTTGCTCAATGCCCAGTCCAACATGGCCTGGAATGTTTCCAGGGATGAGATATCTCTCACCTCTCTGGGCAACCTGTACTACTGTTTCACCACCCCTACCATGAAAAATTTCTTTCTTATAACCAGTCTAAATCTTCCCTCTTTTAGTTTAAAACCATTACCGCTTCTCCTGTCTCAACAGGCCCTTGTAAAAAGTCCCTCTCCAGCTTTTTTGTAGACCCCATTTAAGTACTGAAAAGCCACAATAAGATCTCCCCAGAGCCTTCTCTTCTCCAGGCTGAACAACCCCAACTCCATCACCCTGTCCTCACAGCAGAGATGTCCCAGCACTCAGAGCATTATGTGCAAAGCAGTGTGTCACAGCCATCGACTCTAGAGAAATACCTGTGGTAGCTGCATATAACAGCCTCTCACAGGTGGGGAGGCTTTGGAGAGGAAACAGAGACTGCTGACAGCATCCTCCAGCTGAGCTTCCCCTCCCTGTGCAAGCGCGTGTGTGTGCGATGTGTGTAACTTTAGACCTCTGCACCCTTCCCTACATAGAGGGTGCAAGACTTGGTGGGAGAAAACACCATTTATGGAGGAAAAGTGCCATGCCTTGTCCTTTAGCTGGCCTGAATTTGAAGGGGGATCCCTCCAAGAGGATAATAAAATCAAAGAATCATTTAGATTGGAAAAGACCTTTAAGATCATCGAGTCCAACTGTAAACCTAACACTTCCAAGTCCACCACTAAACCATTTTCCTAAGTGCCACATCTCTACTTCTTTTAAATACCTCCAGGGATGATGACTCAACCATTTCCCTGGGCAGCCTGTTCCAATGCTTGACAACCCTTTCCGTGAAGATATTTTTCCTGATATCCGATCTAAACCTCCCCTGGTGCAACTTGAGGACGTTTCCTCTCATCCTGAAGGATGATCCTCTTCCAGGTCACACTCAAAGCTGCCCACCATGACCTGAAGTCCTCAGGTCAGATTTTTCCTAGGAATGACCACAGGCTACTGGAGTTGGATTCCCTCCAGCTCTGAGGGCATGACGGATGGGGAGGATGAGGGATTTTCTTTCAGACATGGTAGAGCTTGCTTAGGTTCAGGATCCTCCAGATCCGCTCTCCATCATCAGCCCAGAGCCAGGGTTTTGGAGTAGGTCCATCATTTCTTTTACAACAGGGCCTCAGGCAGAACAGCTAACATTCAGCAGCCAATGTCTGTGCTGCGGAAAAGTCCCCAGGCTGGTAGAAATCCAAACCAGTGGAGCTATACAGCACCATACAAACCAGGTGGTTTTACTGGCTTCCATCCAGGAGCAGTCAAGCTCTGGCAGTGCTCTATTCATGAGCACCGAGCGTTTGCACTTCTCGTTAGCTGGGATACAAAAGGCTCTTCACTGCACCCAGATCATGGCTTGAGTGTCCTTACTCTTCAGTGAGCCCTCTTCTCTACCGCTGCTTTATTCAGTCTACCTTGGATGCTCATCTTCAGGTGAAATAAATGAACTCTGAAAGCACCTGTTTCTCTTTAGCAACTGTAATGGAAGCCTGAAGAGACTAGCTCAGACTTGGATATCCAGCTTGCAGATGCCTTAAATACAGCAGATGAACCTGACTTTCTTTCTTCCTTCCTTTCTTTCATTCTCATTGGACCCAAAATGCTTTTCCCTAACCAAATTCTGTAGGCTCAGTAGAGCTCATCTGGATCAAAATCTGCATATAGGTTTTCAGATTAGATGATTAAACAGGCTTAAGTTCTATAAAACAAGTACTCGTCACACTCAGTGACATGAAATGCTAATAGATCTTGCCAGAGCCTTTGGCCGTCTTCACTCCGCTTCATATTTCTATTTGGTGTAGGCTGATCAGGAAAGAGGACTCTGATTATCTGGGGTTTCAATAGAATTTCTCCTCTTTCATTCTTTTCTAGTTCTTCTCTTGTGCCCATCACAAGAGTATCAGGGCACTTTGGTTTATCAGATTTCCTTCATAGAATATCACGTTTGAAGGGACTTTAAGGATCATCTGTTCCATCTTCTAGTGCAAGAGGGAAGTGAGGGCTTCTGTTGGCTGTGGAAATGACACTCGTTCAACACTATCCAAACCTCCACTGACTCTTCATGCCTGTCTGGATTGTATACTAAGACCCTGTGCTTGACATAGTACCTCGAACTTGTGGAGCCAAAGGTTTCACAGTGGAGCTCCTTTTTCATCACTGTAACCTGCAGAGAGAGAAATATCATCTAAGCTGAATGTCTAGGTTCCCTCCCTGAAATCCAAGCTGGGCTTTTTCCACTTTAGATAAAGATTTATCCCATGCTAAGAAAGATAACTGGTGTTTAAAATAGATGGCATCTGAAATCTTCCTCTGGAGTTACAGGAGTTTGTACCATTATTATGCTGGAAAGGGAATTGTCTCTATGTATCCAAAGATATTTACTCAGATCAATGCAATTTTTGAGCACATACCTAAGAGGCATTTGTCGCTCACTAAATTAAAAATAAATCACAATAAGCTTACAAAAGTTCTCACACCTTCCCAGAGCACCGGTCCATAGCAAGAACAGTGAGTCAGGCAAATCCCATAAAACACAAAAGGAAAAATTTCCTACTGACTCCCACGAGCTTGCAATGGGGTCTCTTGTTTTTGCTAAGCTTTTAGTAATTTTTGCCTGGGGCCTCCTCAAGACTCACTACTCAAATTTCTCTGTGCTTGAAAAGCTCAGGAAGGAACCACTGAGAGAGAAAGAGGCCCAGCGTGGGCTCGGTTTAGCCTGGCAGGTGTCTGCCTACTTCAGAAACCTTCAGCTATGTGAGCACAGGAGGGAAATTGCTCTCTAAAAGTATTTCTGCTGAGATGCACTCTAGGCCAATAATAATAAAGGTGATGACAATGGGAATATGTAGCACCTGGAAGGAATGAAACCAAGGGAAAAAATAGGTTGGAGAGAGAAAGATGAGAGGGTGTTGGGAGGTTGAAAGCATATGGTGGCCACCTTCAGCTGGCTTGACGCTTGATCTTGAAGGCTCAGGCACACACGTGTAAAAAGTTCCCACGTCATGCTCAAGGAAGATTTCGCCAAACTCTCAGTGAGGTCTAGCATCTTGATAGGTTTCAAAGTGGTCAAAGAGCTGCCCCCCCCCCCCCACATCTTACTAAAACCTGACAAGATTTCTTCTTCCAAGATGTATATGATATGTGTAAACTGCACGGGATATCTAGACAGGCTTTCTTCTGAATCAGACAAACCCCTAGCAGTTTGGATGCCTTTAGTATCTCCCAGGTCATCTTCTACTCAGAGAGTCAAAGAAATGATCCCCACACTAAGTACTGTGCTGCCCTGCGTGGGTGGCTCAAGGCCAGCTCTGTACCCTGTACCCCCTTTCTACCTCATGCACCCTTGACATAATTGTGCTTTCCTCGTGTAAAGCAGGGGTGAAACAGACTGGTGAATGGCTTTGAAGAAACTTGGTCCTGCTGTCTCTGTGCCAGAGGGAAGGGTTCCTTCAATATGCTAAGATTCAAATCACACCCGCCCTCAGATGTCCTAACCTTGGCCCAGCAAATGGCTTTTTCTGGCAAGGAAATCCTCCCTCTTTCCTACGCAACCCCTGTTGCACCATGGTTTCCACTGGTCTACACTGCAAAGGACCTTACATTCCTGCCACCAGCCAGCTACAAAGTTATCCACTGCTGAGCCAGAAGACAAGTACACCCATGAGCTCATCCCCTGGTTCTCTCACACAGCCGGATAAAATACTTCTTTCGCACACTCAAAATTTCTCAAGCAGGCCAGCACCCCAGCTTTCTTATTCACAAAGAAGCCTTTTTGCCTGCAAAACCCTTCACCCCTACACACACACACGGAGTTCCCTCTCTTCTTACCCAAGTCAGGGAGGCAGCTAAATTCCTCCCTCCGAATAGGAGGTACATTCAAAACCTCTCAAGCAGCTACAAAACTTCAAGAAATCAGGGCACACACCCCACGGCTGCTGATCGCACGTGCAAACCCCTCGTAAACATGGCTACAAAACCTCTGTCTCACAGACATACCTCTTGACACACAGAGGCACAAAGGTGTCACATGCTGCTTCACCCTCTCTTCTACATACGTTAGTTACTCCCGTAAACTGATTTTCTTTAATACAGACACATGTTTAATAGAATATTTTTTTTCTCATGCACACTATTACAACACATTTACCCAACAAACAGAATCCTTTTTATCCACAAAGTGACTCCTGCTTTTTCATTCTGCCGCCTAAGCCCTTCTCACAGGTATGTCTGCTATTAACTCATATACATTTCTCCCACTTCCACCCTCACTCTGAAATCATCATTTCAGTCACTTCAGATCACAATAAATTCTTCAGCAAAGCACCCGAAACTGCTCTGACAATCCCACCTAGCAGGGCATTTGTAGGGATGGGATTTCTCCCCATGAAAATCAATCCATCTCCCCCAAGAGCCATTTGCCTCCCTTTCCCAGACTGCAACCTCCCAGACCTCAGCCCTGCTTCCTGCATCCCTGCACGTCTGCTCGGCTGCGACCCTGCCATCACACTGCTGCACGCTCGGTGCTTCGGAGCTGAACAGACAAGTCTGGCAGAATCTCATCATTCAGAAAGAATCTCATCTTTACTGGTGCTGCGCGATGCCTGCGTATTTCCCTCGTGGCTGCTTCCATCCCAGATGCTCTGACATCTTTTCTTGCGGAAAAAGGAAAGAAGTTTTTACTTTTTAGTATCCCTGCAGATGTTCAGAAGCCTGCAGGGCTTTTCAGGGAGAACAGGTTTCACATGGCTTCAAGATCTCAGCACTCCACAAAAATAAATGATGATTGTTTTTTCCCCAGGCACCTGTATTACTGCATGCCGCTACAATAAGCATATTAAGTAATGACACAAGATAATGTGGTTATTAAGGATAACTCTGTATGGCAAGCCATGTCCCTTGCAGGTCCTTGCATATGCCAGCTGTCTCTGCATGGCCTTTTTGTACCCAGAGCACATTGGACTTTGAGCATGCATCATCTCAGCTAACTTTAGCTGTTGAAATGTTGGCACCCAAACCCCTATCTCATCTCCCTTTAGCAACAGATCAGTGTCTCCCAAGGGTGATTCAATCCATCCTGATATAGGTGTTTAGCCCGACAGCAAAGGATAAGCCTCTAGAGAGTTTCTCTTTGCCGATTACAGATGATCTGTTGAAGATCAATAGTCTACTTTCTAATGGTTAAATGTAGATGAGGACAGTCCCACTTTGTGTGTCCACAACAATAAAAGATTAATCTTATTTTGCATCAGCCTTACTCTTTTTCGGGAGAGTAGAATACATTTCTGGCAAAATGTGTCCCCCGGATAAAGACAGTATTCAGGTGGAAACGAATTAGATATATGGAAAAGACAATCTTCGTGCAACAACATCTCTTCAGGACGATCTGTTCCCCAAAGTAAAGAGGTTCAGGGGCCAGTCTAGAGAAACATTTTCTTAAAAAAAAGACTTACTCATGGGCTCAGCCAAACTCTTACAGGAAAACAAAGAAACAAAAAACCCCCAAAACTGTTTTCTATGAGTTGCAAGCAGCATGCAATCGCACCCAATCTACTTTGAAAATTTCCAAGTATTGGATGAAATGCTGTGGAAACGTATATGTGAGTAAAGTTAAAACTTTAGAACGAGTGCATTTACTAAAGGGGACATATCTCACATGTAGGCTGCTGTAACCGATATCCCAATACAGACCGAGAAACTGCAGCAGCAAGAGAAAGACGATGGGAAAATCTAACATGATGCTGGAGTGCAAAATAAGCCTCTCAGACCATTACCATGACAGCAGACTAGAAGAGTCAAGAGAAATGAAACAAGATGTACTTTTCCCTTCCACAGAAATATTTTAGGCTTGAGACTTCTTAGTGTCTAAAATAAAAGTTAAAAAAATCCAAATACAAAATTGAGCAATAAGGTCTGAGAAGAAATATTGATAATTGGAGACACTGCCACTAAAAGATGCATTTTGATTATTTTTAAGATTTTTTTTATACAAGTTTATTTTCCTCACCTTGTTTTAACTATAGATTACCCTCTGCATGAAAACAAGAACCAGTTTCACCCTGGAATGCAGAAATGGGATGTTTGGAGAATTTCAAAACTCATTTAAGCATTTTTTTCAAATCTTGTACAATGATCTAGGGAGGTATTCTGATCTACACCAGATGGCCTGAGCTCCACCAGAGCTGGGTTTATAAAAAAAGAAGCAGTATATTTACCAGATCCAGCCCCTGTGCGCAAATAGCTTCAATTTTGACAAAAGCGTTTTTGAAGTAAAACACTTAATTGAAAAATTCCCAGGAAAACTTCTCTGGAGAGTATCATGCCCCCTTGTTAACGAGTTTTGGAAAAAAATCCAAACCCAGACCCAAACCACACAACTCCCAAATCTTTCCCTAGTCCAATTTTGTATATAGTAGATGATGGAATATTCTCTGCAAAGACGAAGAGATGTTATCATGGGAGTACTGGGTTTACTTATTTTTTTAGGAAGTCAATACATATTTTTTAGCACTTTAAAGAACAAGATAAGAGTCCATAATTGCAAATTGCTCTGGAAGCAAAAACATAAATTTGCATGAAGAAGTGTGCACAGTGAGTAAGTTATAAAAAAAAGCAGAAATGAATTCGTTTCAAATCCCATTCAAATGAAAATATATTTGATGATCCTGAACTTGTGTTGACTGCAAAGATGCGTGTCTGTTTTTTGAGTGGTACCAGTCTGGGGTTTAGGACTTTCTTAATTACAACTCTTCTCTCTACTGGACTTCATTGTCCTTCATACCACAATGTCATAGGATCCCAGATGAATATTACCACAATGTCATGGCATTCTGGCTGAAGATATCTGTGCCCTCTAAGAGAAGTTATTGCAATTGCCCCCTCCTCTTTTTATAGTGCAGGAATGTTAAGTACAGAGAGGTTAGTAGAGTGCTGAATCCCACCACACACCACTAGCCCAAGGTCACAGTGGAAGTCCTTCTCGGAGCCCAACGTGATCTCTGGTGTCATTATTCTAAGAACTACCCCAAACCCAAACGCCTTGTAATCTGACTTCTTGATATAATTACAAATTATTGCTTTTTTTCACCAGTATTTAAAGAGAAATAATTTCAAGGTCTTTATGATTTTTAAGGTCTTTATGATTCAAGGCAGGACAAACCCACTTTTAGTACTTGCTTTGTTAGAAATCCTGATATGCAGGAGTCACTCCCATGTGGAAGAAGCAAAGGGTTTCAGCAGCCCTGGATTTACAAGCTTCCCGTGAGACCTGATGCAGTGTGCTCTGGAGGCACGCTGAAGAGTCAGAGTAGCACATTCCCTTTCTCACATAGTTTCTGTGTTTTTCTGAGGGAAAACTTTACTTTTTCAGCTAACAAGAGAGGGTCCCGGAGACGTTCATCCCTTGCCTCAGGTCTGAGGAGCTAGTGCCGTGGATGGCAGTGTAGCTCTGTCCATTTTCCTTTTTGGCATTATCTAATCTTATGTCCTGTGGCTCATCTTAAACACAGGTGGTCACCAGGACTCCCCTGTTAGTTGCTCATTTTCTTGTAAGAAACGGAAAGAATCTGGCTGCTTTAAACTAATTAACAAAAAAATACTGATTTACACCGAGTCATTGTCTGGTCCAAATCCCCACGAGAAAGAAACCTATGAGATGCTGCAAAGCTCCTTTTCTTTTCCCCAAGGGGAAAGCCTTTTTCCAAAGGACAATTCCCAAAGGACAATGTCTTGCAAATAAATCCTGTTGTGTATTGGAGTAACTACCTGTCAAGTGGTATCTACTGCACGAAGAATATGGGAAAGCTGCTCCTGAAGATGTGTGCAGGGGTCTCTGACATTCCCGGCAAATGTGTGTGGTACAGAGGGAGCAAAGGGTAACTAGTCATTTTTAGATCTTTATTTGCTTATTGCATTTTTGTAAGTCAACCGGTCTACTCTTTAATAGTCCATTTTATGGTCATTTCCATAGGAATATATAATTTCTTTCTGCTTATCACTGTCTGAGAGAAATTTCTTTTGAAATAAAAGAGTCACTCTCTGATGTCTGATGATGGGTCAATTCCCATGGAAAAAAGCATTTGAAAAGGAAACAGATCTCCAGTATCCCTTCACTGGAATTACCTACTTCACGGCTTTAAGACCTTCAGTGTTCCCTAAACGTTGGCAGTTCGCTGTCAGTGGGGTGGCTCACGGAAAGCGCAATGTGATGCCAATTAGACAGCTCAGGATTAAAGTAGTGACCCCAAATCCTCTCAAAACCTGTTTCTGAAAAGACTGTGGAAACATAATCTTGTCCTTATACTTTTGAGCAAGACTTCAGCAAACACTGCTGAGATCAGCAGTGACTCTTTCCAGCAGAGACTTCTCTAAAGGAGAAGGAGTAGGACAAGGCTCATACCCTTTGGAGGAATCCTTGGGGTACAACCTGAAAGAGGCAGGTCATTCAGGAAATCTGGATTTTTGCCCAAGTTTCCTTCTGCATTCCAAAACACACACATAAGGACACAGTTCCTTTACCATTCATTTGGGTTTTCACTGGAAAAGCACAGGTGTCACTGGCTCACTTTAAGAAAGTCCCAGGCTGGTGATGTCTACCAAAGCGATGCATTCCAGGCAGAGAGAAGTGAAATCAGCCCATGCTCCAAGCCTGTGCCAAGTCTACTATCTGTCCTTGGCCATTGGTTAGTCAGTGGTCAGCCCTGCGTGCAGTCAAGCCTTCCTCGCATCTACCTGCAGTATTGCCTGCAGAGGAGCAAGAAGTTTCCCACTGAGGTCAGTGAAGCTTGTGTGCAATAAAATTTGCTACTTTGGGGATAAGACTGGACAAACAGATCTGACCATTCTCAGATAAAGTAAGATTCAGCTTTTAGCTTCTCTTTAGCAGACTCTGCAGTGACTTTGCTCCCACTCTTACTCTGCCTGTGCCAATTGCCTTTGCTGCTCACTTTCTGCTCAAAACCAAGAGCTACTTTTAGGGAACATCGTCTCACAGCACTGAATACACCACCATCAGAACCACCACCAACTCAAGCCCCACTAGCCTGCTTTCTCCCATGCCAGGTTGAAAGATACATACTTTGATAGAAGCTGGGTTAAATTCAACTTCTTTTTTGGGTTCTGGTTCTGCTGGTTTAGGTGCTGGTTTGGGTTCTTCCTTCTTAGGTTCGGCCTTCTTAGGTTCGGGCTTCTTTGGAGGCATGTTGATTTGCTGACGGGCTGCTTTAGAAAGAGAGAGAAGGAGACAGACAGACAGACAGGAAAGAGGCGACTGCTGCAGGATAAATCAGCAGCACACACAGGTCTTTATCCCTGTCCGGTCTCTTGAAGTCACACATTGTGTCACTCTCCGACCTGTCACATGCCAGAGCTTACAATAGGACCACTGCTATAAAAGGACAAGACATTTACCCGGCTATTTTAGAGCCATTGGATATGGCATTGTTACAAATTAGCACTTAAATGGAAAGACAGTTCGGGGATTTTAGGGCTGAGGCTGGCACTGGGTCAAACATTTTTGGTGTGCGTGTACATGCGTGTGCAAGGGGGAGGTTGGGTTACAATCCAGGTCCCTTCGATGGGTTTTCTCCTCCCCCGCTGACACTCACCTTCTCAGCTCACTTGCTGCAGAATATCTCTCCTTTTGGCTGGACTGCATCCCTGGCCTTTGTTGTGCCACGGTTCATTAAAAGACAAGCATGGGTTTATATTTAGACATGAGGATGGAGCTGTATGGGAGGTTGACCATCAACATGTCAGCTGGCGCAGGAGGCAATTCATGCCCCAGGTCACACACTGGTCTTCTCCTGGGAAAGTGCAAAGAACCAGTGTTGCTTATAGCAGAATGCATTTAACAAGCAGGAAAACACACACACACACACACACACACACTCTCGGGCTGTGTTATCACTGGGTGTCTGTAAGTACATCCTCACGGCTGAGATTTTCCAGACCATTTTAGGGTCTTGAATGCCAAATTCCTATTAAAATAACTAAGATAAAGGTACCTGTTTGAAGCTTTTCTAATCTCAGCCTCACTTTGATTTAAATAACCTCCCTTCAAAGAAAACGGAGTTAACTTTTTTCAGATCTGCATTTGTTTATGTAATTTTTCTAAATCAAAAGGTCATTCTCTAAGACATAGTCATCTCCACATTGCCTAGATAATTTTTTTTAATAAAAATACATAATCCTCCATAAAAAAACCATCACCTACCAAATCACAATGTATTTGAAAAGGGGATCTATGCTGGCATTTCAAATAAACATCAAGTGAATCATAAATCTCTTTGTTTTACTTACTTACTATGTCATCCTGATAATCTACCCCTTTGAGACCTGCTTTTCCCAACACTTCTTCCAGCCTGGCCCTCCAGTGCCTGCCTCTCTGCCCTCCTCAGTTCTCTGGGTGGCTCTGATGGAAGAGCACACGTGCTTTACCCTGCCCAGCTGCTTCCAAATCATGGCACATCCCTTGCTGGCAGTACACAAGAAACTTTGGAGTGAGACATGAATACTATACAGTAAGCTGGCTGCCCCTGTTAAGCTGCTGTCCACCACGGCTTCAGCAAATGAAAACAGTTGGGGAAAGGTGGAGAGACTGGAGCTGGAAATGGAGAAGGGCTGACCTTTGTGTTGGTACCACTTAGCATGCAGGTCCATATCCTACGTGAATCTGAGCCTGCTTTCTGATTCCAGGTCTGAAGCAACACCACAGTATTAGTAATAAATACATCACTACAATAGCGTGATTACCACAGTCATGGTAATCTGTGCTTCTTGCATAATGGGAAGCAAAATGCAGCCCTCTAATCAAAGCGGACACTTCGGGAACATTGTAACAGAAGCTATGAGCTGCTCCTGACCAAGCTGGCAAAGTGTTTTGGTGTTTTGGTGTTTCAGGGCCAGCCTGGAGAATTGTACTTTTCCCTGCAGCATGTCACCTTCCAGGAAACTCGATTCTGGTCCTCTCCACAAAGCTGGTAGTAGAGAAGGGATGTGTCTTTGTGAGAAGTGATGCAGAGATCTGTCTGCTCACTCTGGCCAGACCAAACTCTAGTCCTCTTCAGTTCACCACAACCACAATCCCACTCTGATGGAGCCCGCCAGTCCCAATCCACACGTTTGTGTATTCACCTGGGGAAGAAGTTTCTGACAGCAAGTTATCAACATATTGATCTGCTCACTATAGTCAGTGCAGCCAGGGGAGCAGTTCGGCTTCCCTAAGGTAGAAACCTGCATTTGGTCCCTGGGTTATAGGGTGGGATTCATTTGCATTAGCGATGCAGCATGGATGCACTAGATGATCCCACTTTGCTTCAGCTGCCGTTGCAGAAGGGCCTCAGTTTCCCATAAGGTCTGTGCTGTAATTGCATACCTACCAGTTCCATACGTGTCCCAGATACCGTAGGGTATCAAAAATGGCTCTAGAAACACTTACATAGGCAAATGAATCCCATCCCCTGTGAATTATCAAACTACAGGACACCCACACAGTTGTGGAGATGCCATTTTAGGCAGAGGCTTCTCTGATGACACCAGATACTTGCATTTAAGCAACTGAGTGAAGCCACAGATACCTACAGAAAGAGATACTCCACCCTCACACTGAATATATGGACCAGATCTCTGCTGACTGTGATGGGAGCGGGGTCTCACAGTTCACATACTTACATTGTAGGCGCCCTATCTGGGCTGAATGCCATCTTTTGAGATTTCCTTTGTATTGCAAAGCCCTGGAGTAGAGGATTATCTGCAGGTTTCTATTCCTCATTTGCCCATTTTCTGTCCAGAACAAACAAGAGTTAAGAGTGGAAAGTATCTGACATACCCTGCTGATCGGAATAAGCAATCTCTGTAAACTTTGCAAGCTGTAGGTACTTCTGCAAGGAAATAACTGAAATCATGCATTCTTTTCATGGTCTGCATTGATCTCTGCATTGAAATGAGTCTTGGCTGGAGAACTGTAAGAACTTTCTACAGACCCAAAGAAATACCAGGCAGTAACTTCACCACGTTCCCCCACTACAGACTTTTCGATTGACATCGCAGGAGCCAGCGTGGACCCAGGAAATTCTGGGTTCTGCTAATTCAAAGCAGCAGAACTGCGGTGCAAATTAGCGTGCACTCTGAGAGCAACCGTAACCACAAGGACAGCATCTGAGCAGGCACCAGCCTAAGTCATGAATGTGTTTCACACAACATTTAAAAAAAATACCAGGTCTTATTCCTGAACTGAAAACAGCACTGGAAAATATCAAGAAATTAAGATGCCAGCAGCAACTCCACAGCAGCTCGGAATCTTGTCACGTCCACCTCTGCAAGATAAGAAGAGACCACAATAGCAGGGAGAGTTAGATTTCACTTTCTCTTCCGAATTCCACAAATCAGCCATGGTTGTGGGGTTTGCTGATGCTTTGGGTTTTTTTTCCCCTCAGCTGCTCTCTAATAAAAAGACATTAGAGAAATTCCAACAAAGATGACCCAGAAAGGTGACTGAAATCTCAGCTCAAGTCTGATTCTCAGCCAAAATTCAGTAGTCATACTGTCATACAAAGATTATCTCAATATGTTTTTTTTATATATTCATGATAAAGTATATTCACGATACAGCTGGCTTGACACAGTTCACAGAAATGATTCTTTACATTTCTGTCAAAATCAAATTGGTTGCAGTATCCTGACACATTTTGTAAATTGTCAGTTCTGCTTGGAGAGCAGAATTCTGGCAATGCCAATAAATCCCAGTTAAATACTTCAGGATTTCATTCAGTCTGCTATGTGTCTGTCCCTCTTCTAGACCCACGGCACGTCCCCTCCTGACTTCTGCTTAGTTTGTGTAAACCTGTCAGTGATCAAAATACTCTGACAGAGCAGCACTTTCTCACACCTTCTGGTCATTCTTCACTTTGCTTTTTCATCACAATGAAGCGCAGACGGCAGGCAATAGCCCCATCTGCGTGATTACTGCATACATGCTTATCTGTATTTAAATATACAATATCAAGGCAAAACAGGGAGGTACAATAGGAGTTTTAAGTACCTGCAGGGCTGGCTAACCATTTCTGGGTGGATGTCTTGGATCAATTCCACAGAGTAAAGATACTCCAATGCCCTGTAAATCCTTCTACAAACAGCCAAATCAATGCAGCTAATCTTGCCCTAAATCCCCCATTCATCTCTTCCATGAGGATCCCTAGAGTCCCAGCAGCTGCAAAAAAACCCTGACCAAAAATCTCTCTTCTTATTAATAGGTTTTGAAGGGTGGGAAGGGGAGGCGGGAATGGGCATCAATTTTTTAGTCATGCTCACAACAGATGTTAGCAGCAGATCTTTGTGCCAAAAAGCAATTCCAGAATCACCCTAGAGTCCTACTTGAGAAGCTGGGCTAGCTGTGAATTTTCTAAAATTCTCTTGATTGTCGGGATATGATAAGTTTCTCCTGAGAGATGGACTGGGATCATCTTCAAAGACAACCGAGCTCATCAAGACATTTCCCACAGAAAAAAATGGATTTAAAAACCAGAAACATAGAATATAAGTGAGAACAAAATATTCCAGCCAAATTCTAAATTGTTTAAATTTGGGAGTACTGCCATGATGCCTTATGATTCACTGGTCCTTGACAAGTCTGCCCATCCAGTTTTACTGGAATCATAGAACAGCTTGGGTTAGAAGTGACATCAAAATTTCATCTGGTTCAACCTTTTGTAGGAAACGGAGCCTAGATGAGATTATCTCGCAATCTTACTCCATTTACTCCAATTTGCCACACAACCACTCAGACCAAGTAAATGAGACTGTACAGTGAAAGTGAATCGCCTCTATCTGAAGAAAACAACAGCCTGAGAAAAACAAAAGATTTTGATGAAATAGTGTCATGGGATATTTGATTTGAACTCTTGGGGGCCAAAACACACCAGTTTTCAGATATTAGACTTCTCAACAGAATAAGACATGCCCCCCCTCCCAAGAAGGTTGAGGGCTTTCTGGTAAAAATAAAAATAAAATTAATCTTTGAGTTTAAACTTGAATTCTCTCTTGAAAAACAACCATTGGCGGAAACTCTCCAGACAACTTTAAATGAGAGGCTGAGAGCACGTCAAAGATGTTCTCTCTCCAACCAAAAGTGGTTGTGCAACTTTTCCCAATAAGGAATGCTGTCCTTAGAGTTGTTAGATGGCCACAGCTCTTCCCCAGAGAACAAAGAAAAAGTGTTTTTAGAAGATTTTCAACCAGAAGACGATTTATTTTTCTGCTTCGGTGCCCAGCACACCAGATGTATTGTCAGCTGTTGGATGAAGAAAGCAAGCTCCAAACCACGTCTGCTCATATGCTGCTCAATTTCTGTACTTTAATACAACCAAGTTATACACAGAAAGTCAGATATTTTCAAATGGAAATGGCATGTCAAAGATAGCTAATGGAAAAAAAAAAAAGAGAACTTCCAAGAAATCTCCATTTCTCTCCCTACTTTTTGTCAACTGCAGAGTTCGTCAGCTTTTCCATCCATGCCTTTACACCTGAGGGGGTAAAACAAGACAATAAGGCAGTGGAAGGAAGAACAGAAGGGCTTGTATCTGCATGGAGAGAGAGGGATGTGGTGGGCCAACTGAGAGGGTGTTTATTTGACGGGAAGCTACTGTGAGTGAAAGGGGAGGAAGACAGAATCAAAGGTAAAAGGGAGAATTTTCTCAGAGATTACTGTTGCTGCTCCCAGTTTCCATAGGGTGAATTGTCTGACCAGTGTTACCACTGCTCCCTATAGGACCATCAGCTCTAAAGAAGAGCATACGCCTGCCTTTGGACAAACTCTTCAGCTGCTATAAATCAGAGAGTTCCACTAACTTCAAGGGAACTATGCTGATTTATACCAGCTGTGGATATGGACCAGAATAGTAGATTGTCTGGCAGTAACCATCATTTACTTTCTGACTGTTGGGATCAGGAGAACACATGTTTGCTCTTCATTGGAGTCGGGTGGGGGACAGCAAAAAAAAAAAAAAAAAAGCTGAATCT
>Ga0065711_1002571_pt1 | contig 32921 bp, 14 predicted proteins | sample Hoacrofraction12_FD_59098 | JGI IMG/M metagenome (GOLD analysis project Ga0065711, IMG submission 59098) | Hoatzin crop microbial communities from Cojedes, Venezuela - Epithelial fraction 12 v2 (version 2) | ecosystem: Host-associated > Birds > Digestive system > Esophagus > Crop | place...
CCGCCTGGACAAGGTCCTGTGCAGCCTGCTGTAGGTGACCCTGCTTCAGCAGGAGGGTTGGACTAGATGACCCACAGAGGTCCCTTCCAACCCCTACTATTCTGTGATTCTGTGATTCTGTGATTTCAGGGTTCAGTTCCTTTTCTGCATTGGAGATGACAGACTCAGATCTTTAAAAGAGAGCAGGGAACCACATTTCTTAAATTTTTTTTTTTTAGTGATGCAGGTGCTCGTAATACAACTACTTGAGTAGCAGAAGTAAATAGCCTCCACTGAAACCCTCACAGACAAATAAAAGAAAACCAACTCTCTATTATCTTGAGGGTTTTTTTTGGAGGGAAACTGCTAATTACAGAATTACCACTGAAAGTGTTAAGAAAACACTTCTTTCCCCCAAATAATGCTGAAGTGCAAACAACTGCTTTATTTTTTTCTTTTATATTTGGAACTGTTACAGCTTATATCTTTAGAAGTTCCTCTGTAAGTCACGAGGACTCAAAATCAAGAACAGTCACCTGTCTAAAGACTCATGTTTATATACTGGACAATGGGAAAAAAAGAGAGGAATACCAGTGCAAGACCCCCCTCAGGGTCAGCTGCTTGCGAGTCTGCCAGCCAGTTATTGCATTGTATGAAATGTTGTCTTTTGACCTGCAGGAAAGAGATGCACATTTGATGGAGAACAAGGGGCAGACAACATATCTGGAATTGATCTGAGTGCACTTCAGCAGAGGAAGAGAGACAGAAAGAAGAAAGAATGCACAGTTTCTATTAAACATGAAGAGGAAAAACACAACTACAAGCTCCAGCAAATGCCAAGATGACTCCTCAATTGCAGTGCAAGAATGCATGCTCCGTGCCATGGGATGCATGTGCATTAGTGCCGAACGTCACAACTACCATTTTGAACTGAAACTAGGAGAGAGACCCAAACAGCGGCTAAAGATCTGGAGCTAGGAAAAATGACATGGTCAACGACACCAATCCAGAAATCTAAACAACTGGACTTCTTTTTTCAAAGTGAGGTCACTTTAAATGGAAATTAAGTGTCAACAACTGACACTTTACTCATAACTACATTACTACTATTTTCCCATATTTCACTTTGATACAGTTACCATTAATGCCTGTTGTCATTAAATGAAGGGTCTTTAATGAAAGATCTTCTTGGAAACAGCTTCAAGTCTGCTTCCCTGATAACACAGGAACATTTAGAATTTACTTAAAATCCACTGCAATTTATTTCACAGCCAGATAAGACTGGACACACAGTTCAATTATCATAACATTATTGGAAAACTTTAATATTTCACTTTCTATTTAACTACAGGATCACTGCCTTTCAAATTTGCATATTTTATACAAGATATGCATACTGTATTTTATATAGCACATGTTCAAGGTTGCTCCCAGTAAGCAAAGCAAAGCAGCTTTGCTTTGATGTTCATATTATTTCTGCAGAAACAAAATGAGCGTGGTTTGTATTTTCAGTCCTAGCTTAGTCCCTTGGCTTGACGCTGAATCATACATTAGCAGGTATTTGAAGGTAGAGGCCTCTTTCCAGTGTGGACTTGTCAAATATCAAATGGCTTACATTTTGTTCAATTATTTTAACAGCTTATAAAAACTTTTATAAAGTAAGAAGAGGTAAAAGATAAACTGAGTCCACCATCTGCAGTGACTACTTCATAACCGTAAGAAGCATGCAGGTTTAATGGTTACCTTAAACGTACTTCTTCATAAGCCTTTAATTTTGCAGGACAGTTTGCTAATGCAGGCATCTGCCCCGTCAGTCTGAGAATGGAAATCGTTTTCAGACCAGTCGGCATAGCTTAGTAGCACCACGCCACTCAGAACTCCTAAGCCTGAGACTCACTGTGCCTTCTGTGACCTTGAAATGCAGGCAAATTCTCTTAAATGCATTTAGACAGAGTTCCAAAGGAGGACAAATCGCAGGAATCATTACTACTGGCAAGTCTGACCTTAATGGCACAAGGAAGCAGTGGCAGGGAAAGAAAACTAAAGAAAAAAACCTAACAGCACTCTGCTTAACAAGAGGCTGGACCCCTTACTTCAGCTGACTGCTCATGCAACAGTCTGAGCGACCACCTTATCTTCTATAAACATACGCTTCCCTGCTATTATGGTTGAATACAATAGCAGACCAGGAGCTGGGCAGATTTTTGTGAATACTATTTAATTGCATGTATAATGTTTTCTTCACAAGTTCTATGCCTTTGAAAATCAAAAATCTGCAGGGGAATGTTCCTTGCTTTAGAAACAGAGGAGGGAATTGCTCTTGCAGTGACCGAACTGAGGCGCTCATAAATGAGAATTATTTCATTTTCAAGTAAATTAAATGCAAAATCTAGAGATGTTATTCTGAATATCCAGTTTTCAGTGAATTCTTTCAATTACCTCACCAACAAAGCTTTGCACAGAAGCCAAAGCCTGAAGTCCTTTATTAGACAAAGGTTTTATCGACTCCAAGGATTTCAGAAACAGGTTGCTAGCAGTTTAATATCAACAACGCTTTTCTGGAAAGACAGTATGGCTTGATTTTGGAACACCCTAAGGCAAGTGCAAACAGTTGGACTGCTGAGGGATCTCTATTTGCATTTCACTCTTATTAGCTTATTCATTTTGCAGCATCAGTGCAGGAAAAGGCCACAAAATAAGATAAGCAGTAAGAAATGCAGTAGCAGAATTTCCTGTGTTTGAAACCAGAGCTTACACTGGGCTTTAGACCCATCTTACTATAGAAATAAACTAGTAATCCCATAAATGATTTAATTTTGAATTTGGCTCTGTTGTGAGCAGTGAGGACTGGACCATGTGACCTCCAAAGGCCCTCTGAACCAAATTATTATATGATTTTAAGCATTAATTGAATTTTATAATGCAAGTTACGGCCTTAGGATGTCTGAGAAGATGCATATTCAGCTGATCTAAACTAGCATAGTCCAGGGGCTAAATGAATAAATCAGCAGACAAACATCAAAATAAAACCTGCAGTCCAATATTTGTCAATGAAAGTAATAATGAATAGTAGAATCTATGGCAAATTATTAAGATATTGGAAATACACACATTAGGATGCCATCATTTTTGTCTCCTTTGAGGAACACTGCCTACTGAAATGTTTCTATATAAGCCTACATATACTATCTTATCCTTATTTATTCTTTTCCAATAAAGAATGCCCAGCTTTTACCTTTGCTCCTTCTGGAAACCTGTAGATGTCAGTTGCTTGATTCTGCCACTGTTAGTTATCATGAATAGGGCCCTCCTGCTCATCCAATCTCCTATTTCATCAGTTAATGGCATACAATTAAGTGCAACTTCTGTGAGCGATGCCTCAGAATATGTTCCTTTTTATACAATTCTTAGGTCCAAACTTCAGATTAGTGACAGGAATGATGACAGAAGGATAGGAAGATTTAACCCCCTTGTCTCTGCAGACGAAATGAACCATTGAGAGCCAAGCTTTAAAACTAATAATGAGATTCTGACTGTGTCAAGCATAAGTTTGAAAAACTAGACAAAATACTTCAACCACTTACTGCCTTATTTTCATCTCTGTCTGACCACATTTATCTATTTATATATCCAGAGAATATTTATATATATTCTATTTATAAATCTTTGATTTACACTTATTGAGTTCTGGATACCTGATTACATCAATGCACACTAAGAATGAATTTGTTGATCGTGCTACAATCTTCTTTATTAGCTTTGAAGCAAACCTCAGTTTTCTGTATTTGAAGTCAAACTTCTTTGGCTGAGAAATACATAATAGCACTCATTGCTGCTGTTTGCATTATTGAATTACAGAAAGTTTCGTAACAATATCCTATTACCACAGTAGGATGGTAAATCCCTGTTAACTCCTTAGGGGAATACCCACTAAGAGTGAGATCAAAATCCTACTTCAGTCTGGTCTTTCTGTCTCCTTTGTTTTCCCACATATGCTAAATGCAAACTGAAGCCACCAAACCTTGGGTTTTGATCTGAAAGAATGTACAGACACATCTAGATTACATTTCTCACACACAAATTCCTTCTACCCCTTTGGAAAAGTTATATTTACAGGCCAAGGAATCAAACTGAAAGCACTGTTCTCCCAACCAGTTGGGTGCACAAAGCATTCTGTGCATTTGCTGTTGTTTTTAGCTGTTGCAAATAAGGAAGGATTTGTAATATCGGACCAAAGTTTCGCATCGACTCCTTTGCAAATTGTTGTAATTTGATCATACTGAAGTGGTTATAGAAATATGTACTAATACCGAACAGAACAAAGTGACAAAAGCTTCAAAACTCCACTATTTTGTAATCCACTGTCATTATTTGACCAGGAAATATTTTCCTATTATAGATGCTTTAACCAGCTAAATGATACCAACCATTAGCAAGCACTTCAAAACTGTTACAGTTATGGAATAATTTTTTTACTATGCAACTTGGTCTTGGCACTGCAATTTATACTCACTCACTAGACTAATAACAAACAAACAACTCGCTCTGTTAACAAGGACTCCAACTAATCCTTTGTTCATGTTTGCAGCAAACCTCAAAACCACAAGGCCTTCTCTGTGTTTTGGACTTCATTACAAACTCAGCCCATGCTCAGTAAAAGATCTGCTAGAAGTCTAAAACCTTTAATTAAGTCCAAGATCAATACTGTGCTAACAGAAATATATTTAATGGTTTTACTTCAAAATCACATAAACCCTCTGGTATTGGCTAGAAGCAGAAAGACGACCATTTTCAGAACCCTGAGAAATCATCCCTGAAGCCCTTTTCTGGGTCAGATTCTAACCAGAGTTAAAATAGTTTAATGAATCCAGATAAGCCTTGGGATTTTCAAACATTTATTCAAACTTTCAAGGAACTTACCATCAGTAACTTTAATGGTAATGACCATTTAAAAAACTTACTCAACAGCCTTTCACCTGACAGACAGAAAGACGAATGATGAGATATTTAGGCTGATATGTCCAAAAGCTCTCACACTTCTTCTGGGAAATCAGCATGACTGGGTGCCCATCTGAAGTGCCTGTAGACTTATGCACGCAAGACGTAGAATAACCAGGAGGAATTTGAGGTGGATGTGTAGTTGCAGGGCTACGATCTCATTGGGATCACAGAGATGTGGTGTGATAGCTCATACAACTGGAATGCTACATTGGACAGATACAGGGTCTTTAAGCAGGACATGTCAGCGGAGCAAGGACACATACTTGCCCTGTATGTTTGATGGCAACAGGAATGGCTGGAGCTCTGCCTTGGGATGGATAGTGAGCACCCTCAGCAAGTTCAAAGAACTGGGAGGAGTGGCTGACACACCAGATGGTCGTGCTGCCATTCAGAAAGGCCTCAACGAGCTGGAGAAATGGGCTGACAGGTACCTCATCATGTTCAACAAAGGGAAATGCAGAGTCCCAGATTTGGAAAAGAATAACCCCATGCACCAATACACACTTCAGCTGACCAGCCAGAATGAAACAGAGCAGGACCCAAGAGTCCTGCCAGACTGAACCTGAACCAGCAATATGCCCTTGCAGAAAGGATGGGCAACAGCCTCCAGCGTTTGCCTTAGGAGAAGCATGGCCAGCAGTCAAGGGACATGATCTTTCCCCCCTGTTCAGCAGTGGTGAGACCACAACTGGACTGATGGGTCCAGTTCTCAGCTGTGCGGTCCAAAAAAAGCCAGCAGGGACAAACTGGAGTGGGTTCAGCAAAGGGCGACTACGATGCCTGAGACAAGCAGCTGATGAGCAAAGTCTGGAAGAGTTGGCATTTACCTTCAGGAAGAGAAGGCTCAAGGAAGTTCTTATCAATGTGTACAAACATCTGTTGGGATGGAGTAATGACAAGAGAGACAGAGTCTTCTCAGTTTCCCCCTCTAGCACTGACAGAACATGAGGCACAATTTGAAATGCAGGAAAGTCCATGTAAATCTATGAAGAACATTTTTTTATGGTGAGGGAGGTCAAACACTGAGACAGGTTGCTCCGATGGCATTTTCCATCCTTGGACATAATCAAAACCTGGCTAGCCCTGCTCCTGAACAGCATGCTCTAGCTGTCCCTGCCTTGTGCAGAGCGGTTAGACAGTCTCCACAGATCTCTTCCAGCCTCAGTGATTCTAGGACTAATTTAAAGGTCTTTGTACTACATAGAAGGAAACTGAAGGTTCTATTTTCTCTCCATATATTTAACACGAATAGCATGTGACATCAATTAGAAAGTCCAAATCTGGTCCTGCAGAATTTGGTAAGGAAATACTAAGAAAGATTTATTCCCTGCTTATCAGGAAAACTGAGAGGAAAAATTAGCTAAAACTGTTAAAACTGACACAGGATAATATGAATTAAAAGAAGAGCAGATGCATTTGTAATTGGCAAAATATCGATTTTTATTGAGCATACAGTGATAATAGTTCGTATCTCACCTAAAGCCACTCAGGATGTGGAAAAATGAGGTTTCATCCTCAGCTCTCTTAGCCGGAAAAGTCTGTTTTACCAGCTTCTTCCTAAATGTCTAGTTTCAAGTCTATGAGGAAAAGTTTAGTAAATGATGACACAATGTTCAGTACTTCAGACAGCAAGAGATAATTCTGCTGTCATGATTGCCATTTTTTACAAAGGCAAAGAATAATACATTAAACAAAAACTGCTAACAGTCACAAAAATATTTTAAAACGCAGTGACATGAAACTATTAGGCTAGTAAATTGCAGCAAACACAGCAATAAGTAAGTGTTCTCCAATAGTGATACCATTCCATCTCATGATGGTGTTTATCTGAACTAAGTATCACCCACAAGATATTTTTCCAATGTTTTAAAGATAGTAAGCTGACTTAGTAGCCCAGTGTAGTAAGCTGCTTGCCCTTAAGCCCTGCTAAAAAGGAACATTTACCAATAAAACCCTCAAGCACTTTCCTTAAATTTCACAGAATCACAGAATCACAGAATGGTCAGAGTTGGAAGGGACCTGTGTGGGTCATCTAGTCCAACTCCCCTGCCAAATAACCTGAATTTATGTTGGAAAATGAATGATGGAAAATCCCCACCTGATTCAATTTGACCTACAAATATTAATTTCTAATAAATTACAGATGATCCAAAGGACAGAGTTACATAAAGACAGACTGGATACAATTCTAGAACCACTGTGGCCACAAAACTCTCCCCACTTTAAATGAATATTTCATATCCTAAATTGTCTGAAGATCACAGGTTTACCTTTAAGTAAAGCTCAAAATGACTTACTGGAGCTTTCAGAACTACTTTAAGGAAATCACCTAGGAAAGGAAGATTTGAAATTACCTCCTGATACAAGTTTTGCTCTATATTGTATTAAAAAAATGCTGAACTGGAATTCTATTGTAATGTGCACAAATATTATCTATACTACTCCTATTTTTATTATTGTTCCTTTTTTTGTTTTTACACAATAATTGAAGTCAAACTGATTGAAGACTGTTATTCAATCAGCTATACAAACCTTTTATGGATTTTATAAATAGAAACGAAACATTATTCTTTTACTTTTAGTGTTTTACACACAACAGTCTTTCCAATTGCCCATCTGCACATTATTAGAATGTTAAATAACTGCTTTGAAGACAGCTTAATTTATTTCTATTTTCTCTTAGCTTGTTCTTAGCACAAAGGGAAACGAGCAAAAATAATTAAGACACACTGACCATTAAATATAAGCAATAACAGTAGTGAAAAAAGTCTGTAACTTTAAAGCTAAAACCTCTAGAAATAACACTGAGTGAGCCTTTCATAGAGTTACAGCTTTCAAAGTAAATTTAAATGTGATGTACGTCTTGACATCAATTTATGTATCAGGTTTCCTTACTCCTCAAATGTGATAGCACATACTTCTTCGCTACTGAATTGGAGCAGGTGATTTCTAGAGCTAACCACAGCTATTTAAATCGCCTCATCAAGCAAATTCTGTTTTTTTGTTTTCAGTGGAAAGCTCACCAAGCATTCTTGTTCATTTTTCCTTTTCCTTCTCATACAAGAACTCTTTTGAATCCTTTTTGTGCATTTTGGAAACTAAAAGGAAAATACAGAAATGGGAGCTATAAGAATACCATAGAGGTGAGGCCATAAAACAAATGAGGAGCACCTGGCCAATGCTGGCATAGAGAGCTACAGTCCATAACTGACCTGGTTTCATAGTTCTGCTTCTTTTAGAAAAATCTGAGATTTTTGTTTCTGAATTAATTTGTCTTCAGAATTAAAATTAATAATCCTTTTTAAACCTAGAAATAAGTGCATATGGCCGTGAAACATGTTTTATTTGCAGCGATATATTTTACCCTTAAAATACAAAAGTGAGTTTACAATACAGAGTTCTTCTGAAAAGGACAACTTGTATATTTTAATCTCTTCTACTACGTAAAAAGTACATAGCATAATCAGGTCAGAGCTGTTTTAGCACTAATAGCTTTTCCAGTCCATCTTTCCCTTCTGTTTTTAGGACACAGAGGCGGATAAGGTTTTAAAGTTGTTCAGACTTCACTTAGTCTTATTGTGATTGGGCAAGCAGTCCCTGGCTTTTATCATATTCAGAATTTAGTTTCTTGATGAATTACGGAAAAGCACAATTGCTCTGATGGCATCTTTTCCAATTAAGGTGTCTGCAGAGATGCCAGTATAACAAATATATTCAATAACATTTACAGGTTTAGGGATGCTGACGCACATTTCAATACAAAATACTGTGTATAGTTTGTCCTTGAACACCAAATGTCATAACACTTGTAGGAATGTGCTGCAAGGCTAACAAACAAGTGAAAGACCAGGCTACTGTGCATTCAAAACAAACTATTAAGTTCCAAAAAACTGTACTGCTGCGTGAGAGCTAGCCACGAAATGCAGGAATATTAATCTTCTCTAAAATCAAAATAAATACAAGTGATACTGATATTTTTTACATAAAGTGATTTTTACCTGGCAGACAGACATTGAAGTCTTGTTCTTCACCTAGAATTCCAGAATTTACATAAAAGGATGGAATAAAGACTAATTCTGATAACAGAATGGAGTTTTCAGGAAAAAAAAGAGTGAGAAGTGAAAGGAAACGAAGTGAATGGCTTTGCTGAGAGAAGCAGAAAAGACCAGGCCCTTCTTACCTCTGGTCATGTTAAAGTTGTATAGGTTTTAAAAATTATTCTGACGGGGCATTTATCCAGAAACGTCAAAAACTTTACAACACAAATGGCTAGACTCCTTTTAGACACGCATTTGCAAACAGCTTTCTGAATCAGAAAACAAAATCATTGCTAAGAAACCCAGATCTTACACACTCAGACTTAACTAATGAGTCTTTATATCCAGAGACACATGGTATCACAGCTGGGGTAATAGCACACAGCTGACTAAACTTTGCTATGGAAAGTGATTTAAACAGGCAATTGAGAAATAGAGCTATGCAATGATTCTTGATATTAAGAGGCTTCACATGTCAGTGAGCAGTATGGATGGGACAGGTTAGCATATGCACAAGTCTTAATAACCAGAAGATTGGCAAGAGTAACGTACAGTAATCAGCCACTCATGTGGAAATGAGACATGGGTATCTGGGGACTCTAATACTTCGGTATATATTGACTTGCTCTTGTCACTATTAATTCAGGATTTTCTTCTATGCCCAAACTCTTCACTAAGTGGTTTGTTGCCATATCACGTATTAAATAATAGCAATAATAATAATAGGCTAGTTACTCCCCAGTACTTGTGTGGCAACATCTGAATGTTTTATTACACAGAATTTAGCCATACTTTTATCTGTTATAAATGGATTGTTTGAAGTGCGTGCTGGTGTATTGCTGGCTTTTTGTCTGGAAAAAAAAAAGGTCTTAATCTCCTCCATCAAGGGTGCTGTTTTGAGAGAGAAATCTATTTTCCAGACTTTGGTAATGCATATCACATCTCCAAAAGGCATTAATGGAGATAATTTGCTCAGGTCATTATTTTGCATTCCTGTGGATAGTAGTCTGCTCAGGGCAATCTAAGGAACTGCATTAACTGTGACTCCAATGATTCTGCAGGTAACTACAAATACTTGCACATCCAAATGCGATTCAATTTCCATCAAGAAACTACTTCACACGAATTAATGATTTTTTTTTGGTACCTCATTTTTGTATTTAAAGTATAAAGGAGCAAAGTGTGATTTCTCCAAACTAAAATGCAAGACATAATCTCTAAATATGATGAAAACGAATACTACCTACACAATATAATAATTCACTCACTCTTCATTACCAAGACTTCTTTCATTAAGAAGTACGCACGTGCACATCCTCTACTCACTCAGGCTTATTTTAATGCTGGGAATCTAAGGATTTTATTTAATTTTACCTTAAAAAAGATGCACTGAGAAACCACTATAACACCAGAGAAGTGCTGTGTACACATTGAAGTGTCTCTGCCCAGCCTGCATGTGTTGCCTTTCTTACAGCGGCAAAATTGGGATGTTCACATGAGAATATGTGTGACGTTTATTTATGAAAGATGAGCAGAGGGAGACATCAGTCAGAGCACAGAAACATTAAGAGAATTTTCTTTACATAAGAATATTTTGTATATGGTATCCAAATCTAACACATTTCCAGTAGTGTGAGAGATGCAGGACTTCAAAACCATGGACATTGCAAAGAACAAACTGACATCTGCTGTATGTTACAGGGTTGTAAAAGAATAGTTATATCTGTCCTATTAGTGCTAAGTTTGGCTGAGTCCAGGTCAGGTCAATCAGGTAACCAGGCCTGACAGAATTCCTTACCCAGAAATCCTCCAAGGACATTTTAAAGTACTTGTTTGTGCAAGAAATCCCATCAAAACTAGAGCGAGGAGGCTGAGATGGCCTTCATCTGCAGTCACCGAAGCATATTCAGAGACACAGAGCTAATCTACACTGCAATTACTGCTATAAATAAGCTAGCTCCTGTAACAGTAGCAGCCAAACTACAACAACATGCAACATGGAAGTCAAGTGCCTTTAGCAGTAAGCCCCCTACCTTCCTTTTTCTCTTACATGAATAAGCAAATGTTTAGACCATGCCGAGCTCTTTGCTGACACAGGTAGGTTACTGCTAGTACCCAGCCTGACTACTTGCAGGGTAGCTCAGCTGCTGCTATGCTAAAACTGAAGCAGCAACCTCACGGAGGACAGTCCTGGGCAAACGTGTGTATCAGTCCAAACCCCATGCAGCTGACGGTTAATGCCTTGCCAGACAGTGTGAAAACAGGTTTCTTACTGTTTTATTGTGATTCCTCTGTAGTATTTCTGTCCTAAATTAAGGGATGTAGAGCTGAAGGTGAGCTGGCAGGATCAAAAGAAAACCATTTGTGTTTCTTCATACAATATATAGATACACGCTGTGGAAATCACGGTGCAGAATGCTGTGTGGGTACAAAAAGTGACTACGTAAATGCTAAAAGTATACTCAACTCTCGAACTGTTACCTGTAATCCCCAAAGCCTGATGAAGTATGAAGGCCACTCGCTCAGAAGTACGCAGGCAGATAGATAACAACACACTAGACAAGTACCAGAAACTACAGAAATTCTGGAATGCTCACGTACAGTCCAATCTAATTGTTTTCTTCCTGGGGGCCACAGCCTTCACAGACGAACAGAAAAGCTCAAGCAGCTGACAGACTCCAAAGCAGCATGTAGCCACGGTACAACGCTATACTGATGCATTCAAGGCCAACTGGAGCAACAGAACTGAGGTTCTACAGGGTCACTCAGTGAGAAAACAGAAAATGAAAACTGTGATACCTGGATAATGTTTATCTATTGCTACTTTTGTGAGATTTTGCCTAGAAAATAGCCCTGGAGGAGCACCAGGACTACAGACCCTGTCTTTATATAGCATGACTTTTGCAAACGCTGGTCTCTCAGGACAGTGCATTCTTTCTCCACCTTCTGTATTTCCACGAGTATCCAAAACTCACACTGTTTGACATGCTGTTTACACATGGAAAAATATATTTTTAGCACTTTGAGCCATTTGCACTCATCTCCTATTTATTTGGAACTTTCTCACTCGGATAAGCACCATACACCAGATGGCATGATCAGGACCTTTCTATTTCATTCATATGCTTGAAGTAAAGTCTATCGTGTGCAATCCAGGTTATGAAATATTTGGCATCTTTAAATCTGTTGACAATAGTGGCAATGTTAGCTATACACACAAAGGGTAAACCACAGGGATATGTTTATTTTTATCAGACTTTCTTCTCAGCCATATAAAACTTTTTAAAACGGCAATTTCAACTTACCAGAAATGAGCCATGACAGAGCTCATACAGCTCTCGTCCCTTAGGAGGAAGAAATAATTGTCCACTGGAATCTTACAAAAGAGGACTGAAAGCACATTTAAAATCTTATCAAACTCAACTTACCTAATTTTTTGGTGGCAAACATGAGCTTCCTTTTAAAACACTCTGAAAAGATGCATTTTTGCTCTGGTAATGTTTCAAACTGAGTGAAAACCAACCAAACACATTTAGCACATAGTGTGGTTTAGACTGATAGATTGCCCCTGAGAAGGACACACTAGATCATTCTTGGTTGTGAACATACCACCCTTACATTATTTCCAGTAAGCTCACAGGACAGAAGCATTTGGCTTTTGTCCATGCAAATTTTTTCATAGGCATGAAATGCCATACTGGCCTATCCACAAAAAAACCTCTCTTTGGCAGTACCTAGCTATGCAACGATGCTTTACCGTAACACTCTCTTGACCTCCACAAAGTTGCTGAACAGAAAATTCCTGAGTCAGAGGTGCTGTCTTTATTTTTAATAGCTCTCAGTGGGAACAGAAGGAAAAAATAGAATTGCTTTTTGGTCGCATTTTATCACCTCTAGCATCCCATGGCATGGAGTGCCATAGCCTGACTACACAACATATGAATGATCACCTCCTTTTCTGGTTTTGAGGCAAAAACCTGCTAATTTCATGTGATGTCTCCTACTTCTTGTACTGAAAGAAACTACAACCAATTCCTCTTCATCCTGACACTTCTGATTTTCCAGCCTTAGTCTGTTTTTGTTTCTCCTTGTACAGAAGGCGCCTCATGACTCTGATCATCTCATTTTCTGTTTTGATGATGCAGGTATGCTACAGCTTTATGCAATGCTGTTCTCTAATTTGTTGTCTATGCCTTTCCTAATTAATCATGTCAACTACTTTTTTAACCACCACAGAGTTATCATCTGACATTTTCTACTGTATCCCCAGGAACTCACTCCTAAATGGCAAGTCATCTTAGAGCTCATGAATTTATTTGTACAGTGCAGATTGCTTTTTCTTTTGTACATCATTCAGCTGTCCTCCACGTCAAATTTTATCTACATCTATTATTTCATCAGTCTTCTAAGATCGTGCTGAAATTCTTCATTGTTCACTTTTGAATGACTTCACCACCCAGAATGTGACAGCACTGAAAGCAAACTTTTTGGTCTCATTATTCACTCCACTTTTTAATATTTTTTTTTTAGCAAACGTAAAAATTCTCAGTACGGAATTCTGTTGAGACACCACTACTGATCTCCTGCCACGGTGGCAATGACCACGTATCCTTACTGTGTCTCTCCTACCTGCTACCTGCACAAGGCAGATGCATTAGCACTTCTTGCCATGTAAGCAATGCCGGTAGCATCTGTGACAGCCAGCCATGACGTGCATTACGCCGGGTGCTGTGTTCACGGGAATACACCAGAGGCGGGGAGCATCCCATTATATAGTCAATGCTATTGCTATTAGTAAATAAAACAGTACTAACACCGGAATAAAAATACCTTAAAGATCATTTCAAGAACCCAGACTAACACGTTCTGTTACAGATCATTTTGCAGAAAACTTAAGAAGTAGATTAAGTATAATCGACATCACTGGGAAACTCAGAGGCAGAGACACAAAGCGGCACGATGGAAGACTTTAGAGCATAACCAGCAAATGAAGAACACTGTCTGTAAAGCCTTCAGCTAGGTCACCTAATCTTCAATATACCAGCCTTCTAGCTCCTACAGAGTTGGAAATATTTTGGTGTTCACTGGATCATACTCAGCTGCCCACATATGAGCATCGTGGGAATTAATGGGCATCCTGGCTAACTCACCAATATCACTAGGTATCTTGAATAAGTAAGAAACTGTGTTAGCATTCTGTTCCTGCATTTTGTAACGTGACAATTAAAACTCTATGTTCAATGGTGGGGGTAGAGGGAGAGGGAAGAGAATAGAGAGCAGAATGGGTTTTTTCCTGTTTGTTTAGCCTGCCACTTGGAATTGGCAGAGACAAAGAGTGCCAGCTGTGGATTTTACTTCTGCTGCTTTATTCAGAGCTAAACTGGGTATTTTCACATACAAAATTTCCACAGGCAGCATATGCTGTGCTAAATGTTTTGAGCATTCTGATCCCTAGATGTATATACTGTCACTTCCAGGTACAAGCAACATCATTTAACAGCTTGTGATGTTAGATAAGATGATACACATGGCAATAAAGGTGATAGACTAAAATGGAACTAAGTGCAATTCACCAAACTTTATGCAGCACTGCATCTGGTGTCGTGAAAAGCTGGCAAATGAATTAACAAAAAGATTTTCCTCTTCAAAGTTTTACAAAATGGAAGGGCCATTTCCACTTGGTTTCTTCTTCTTTTCAGTTCTTAAAAATGATATTGTTCCAACACTAACAAGCACATGATCATGTACGTTCAACTAACACCCTCTTCTACTCGCACTACATTTTAGGCCTATCCAGGTTTTTCAGGGGCAAGATGCCTACGTACAAAATTCAACAAGTTAATTTACATTGGACTGTATGAGTATCTTTATTTAAGCATCTACTTGCATATGCTCATATACAGGACTTCTCTAAAGAAAACTGTTGTCTCAGACTGAAACTCACGGAGATTGCCGAGTTTCATCTCACTCTCCTCACCAAAATGCTGGAAAAACCGTACACTAAGCATCCCTCTCCGGTGAAAATGATTTGTGTTAAGAAGAGATTCACAAGCCTTGAAATGAAACAGACTGAGTGTTGTGCTTTTAATGACAGGTTTTAATGAAACCAAACTAGTTCAACTTCGTTTGAGGTTTAGTGCAAATACTTCACATGGGTGAATATGCCAAAGATGCTTGTAGTTTATCCCTCTAAAAGCATTATTACTAAAAGACAGTCAAAGTGACTAAGCAACCAAATCAGAGTTGTTAGTTTCCTTTTTCCATCTGCTCTGACTTCACGTGGTACTTGGTCTTTAAAGCTCTAGGTTTTAAAGTATGACTCCCTTCAGTCACTGAAGAGTAAGGAAAAATGAATAACTTGGTGCCATTGCAAAATATATAACGTTAGGCACTGTATTTTTAGCAGTGGTGGTATACTTTGTCATTTTAAAAATCAGTGTACTTATATCATGTCTGTGAGACACCTGATTAGAGGCAGGTAGGAATATTTCTTCTTTTACCAACTGCACTCCAAATTTTGGTGCCTTTGCTTAGTAACCACAACCGAGCAAAACAACCCTTTTGTTAATGTCCAGTTAAGTACTGAAGAAAATCTGTCAAAGTGCTTTCACAGACAAAGGTGGAGAGTTGTCATGACTACTGAAAACACTCCGCATAGCTTGTAAGAAAGTAAAAAGTGCACTCAGGGAAGAAGACTGTAAATATACTTCCTTTATGAAAATGCAGTGTAATGAAGCTCAACTTCAGGAAGGAATGTCCAAATAAATCAGCAGAATTTCACAGATGATTAAAAAAATGGTTTCAATAAACACAAAAACATTGTCCACTAGCATCCTTCCAGTAAACACTGAAAACTGCTTACAGAGCTCTAAACTATACAAAATAGAGATAGCTCTTGATGAGAAACTTTTTAAAAACATGTGAACAGGGTCTGTAGGGCAGATGGACATGGGAGGGCAGTATGTGCTCCTGAAACACAATTGTATACACATTTGCACAGTCTAATTTGAAAGGGTAACCATAGCCTAAGATCCACCTGATCCAGAAAAGCAAGGAGAAAGCAACAACAAAAAGCTGCTTAAATTACAAGCTCAGAGTAACGTAACCCGAGTGCTTTCTGCCTTCCTTTTACCTCCTACAGCACTCCCTAAGTTTCTGATGAATCTAACTTCCCTTCACGTTCAACTTCTTAATACAATTTAAAGCAGATCAACAGTATCGCTCAGTAAAAAAAAAAGAAAAAAGATAATTTCACTTACAGAGAAAGTAGTATAGTAGTAAAGTTGAGCAGTAGTCTTACTAGACTGTTTTCTTCCTGTATGAGTGACTCATCACCAATATGTCAGGCTTGTGGTGGTTTAGAGAGTCCCTATGCTGTGATCCATGTCCTGACTAATTCAATCACCTACTACTGCTTTACTTTAACACATGGATACCTAGTAATGTGTTGAGCCAATTATACTGAAACTGGGTCTTCACAGAAGTTAAACCTAAACTCTTCGAGATGTGATCTCTGCACATCTGACCTCCTTCCATGCTGCTTAGACTGATGCAGCCCAACAGCAAGGCTCAGCAGGGCGCTCCCTCCCTTTCGTTACAGGTCAGAGGTTGGAGTTCTGCTTCTGCCACTTCATCTGTTCCAGATTTGGGATGACAGTTTAAGAGACGCTGATGATGACCCTGAAACTACAATCACTGAGGGCAATTGCTGGACAAAAGAGAAAGGTGGCAGTCCCAAGCACAAGAGCACACACTGATGAAAGCAACAACTCTTTTTCCCTTTCACTTGCCAAAAGGAACAAGGCATGGAGTTTCCATACGATCCTACTCAGAATTTATGGAAGGTTATGACAGGCAGGACAGTGACAACCAAAACAACATTCTCTTTACATCATGAAAATATTTTGCTACATTCCTGTAGGTTGTATTTTTAAGACTTTCTGTTACATGAGATGAACCATCAGTTCTTTGAGGGGTCTCCACGTATTCCTATTTTTAGTGCATGGCAAATGGTGAACAGGGGGTCAAGAATACCAAACTGCCTATGTTGAATTGTGCAGCTGACACAAGTACAAATAGTGATGCCAAATGTCACAGCTTTTCTGTAGAAGTATAGTTGAGATCCAAGAAGCAAGTCACAGGTTGCTGGTAGTTGAACACATCTAGCACAGGCTGTGAAAGCAGCCCTCATTTTAGCTACCGAGGCTGTAGGCACTTCTGGAAAAGAAACCTTGCTGTGCTCATAAACATGTTTCCGCAGAACATGATCCAATTTTATAGGCTTTTGATGCTATTGCTTGACATTTAGACTTCTTCCTATCGAGACAAGTAATTGAGATGATTATCCATATATCTTAGGTCTATTCAAAAGAAAGGCTAATATTCATGAGCTAAGGAAACATTACACCAAGGTCCCAGCTGAGGTCTAACCAGACGACAGACATGCATTAACCCCTTCACAAAACCTTTTAATAACTATCACTAAGAAGAGCCTTTTGCATGACTAACCTTTGATAAGCAAGGAGAGATATGACAAGCACCTTTACCGACAATACATTCTGAGTGATTTCAAATGAAGTAAATACTCTGGAACAGACTGATAAGGGCCTGAAGCTCGGTTTATGTTATTGTTAGTTATCCACAGGGAGAACCTTTTTCACACATGGTCACAGCTCAGGCAATCTGATCCTTTCCTGGAGTTTTATATAGTATCTTCTGCTTTTTCTAAGAAGGACAATTCTAACATACTGAAATGGTTCCGTGTCAGAAGACAAAGATGGTTTTTCAAGAAATGCAAACATAAAAACAGTTTAACATAATGTAAAGGAAGTTTTAAAATAATCAAATCCAAATTAAGCAGGTAGCACACTTAGGAATAATTCCTTTTATTAATCAAATATATTTTCAGTTTCTTGGGCCATCCTCTACCAGATTTGGATGTAAGTTAGGTGGCTAATGCTTCGCATCTCCTTTTGTAGTCCCATCTTCTGAGAGTTGTAGGAGACAGGAGAAAAGAAAACACTTCGGAACCTCTGCTGTGAATGGGTTCTATCATCTGATGCTACCTCACTGGCATAACCTTATCTCAAGAAAACAGCAGAGCCCACTCATTAACGAGCAATGATTAATTTAGCATTTCAGAGCCCTGCAGTTGCAAATTCTGAATAAAAGAAAACACTGGCAAAAGTTTTGTGAACTCCTGATGTCTGTTCTCTTCCTGGTTTGGATGTCAGAATGATCCATCTTCAAGAAAACTAACTGCAAAAGGAAAAACAGAAAAAAAAGAACAAAAAAAGGAGCTAATGTCCTCAACAGAACTCACAGGAAAGGGAAGAGAATTAAGCTCACAAAGAAATTAAGAACAGAGAGTAAAATACAAGCTTGAAAAATGTACTAGAAGATGAGCACTTTCATCTAATAGCTGCAGGACCCTGACTCTCTTTCTTTCTTATTTTTAATTTGTTGGATGTTACACTGGAGTTTTTCTCCCTGTTTTGTTAAAAAGTTCAGCTCTCATCTATCTTCTCTGCATTACTTAATACTGTGAGATTAAACCTTCTCATCATCCATCAGAGAGGTAGTGGAGGCCCCATCCCTGGAAACATTCAAGACCAGGTTGGACAGGGCTCTGAGCAACCTGATCTAGTTAGCAGTGTTCCTGCTCGCTGCGGGGGGGGTTGGACTAGATGACCTCTAGGGGTCCTTTCCGACCCAAAACTTTCTATGATTCTATCATCACTATTAGCACATCTTCTATTTAATCACCTATTTTCTTCAGGGCCAGAAGAACGTCCCCTGATTTCGTTTACTCAGGGCTACAGACGAGTTTTGCCCCATGCCAACTCGGCAAGAAATCAATAGTTTAGTGCATTTGCAACTCAATGGATCACCTAACTAGCAGTCTTCAAAACACCAAATAAGTTAATGACATATAACGGCTTCAGAAAGATTAAATGATGGCCAATTCACTTTCCCAAGGCAATTTTTTATTTCCACCAGAAATCACTGCTCTTTGTTCCACATATATTTCCCATTACTGCTAATCTACTAGAGATACAATGTCAGGCCATGTAAGTATGGTTGTTCATTGTGTGCCTAATTAAACAACCCAAGCTGGCAGGTCTACGGATTTCCATGGACCTACACTAACATGTCTCAGGGCTATTACAGCAGGATGACAGATTTAGAGCAGCTCTGCAATAATAAAAATGGTGTTATTTGTCTGATTACTGAGAATAGTATGAACTGCTGAAGTGCAAGGGTTAATGCAAGAGAAAGCTGTCTGGGGAAAAGACAAGAAAAAATAAAATAGCAAAAGCTTCTTCTCACCAAACATTTGAGAATTGTTTAGGAGCAATACCAGAAATATTAGCTTTGATGATTTTGCCTTCTGTCCAGTCAACCTTTAAAATAACTTTTGCACAGAAGATGAAAAGCCCATGAACACAGGCAAACAAACAAAACTACTGGCGGGATGAAATGGGATAGATCTCTGAAAACAGAGGCAGTTCCCTCCACCCTGAGGGAAGGCTGCATCTCTGTGGGGATGTGAGTTTAGGTAAACAGAGCAGCACGACATTGGTAGAGATACATCCATGTACCTTGTTTGGTTTGTTTTCTTTTAAAGTCCTTCTTTTTATCCAGAATCATTCCTTTCACTGAAAAAACAAATAGTGTCATTTTAAGACCCACTAGCCTTACACTCCAAAGAGAAAGCTCCAGGAACCCAAATTCTATCAGATCTGCTACAGAGTACTGTAGCCAAGCTAGGAATTAGAGAGTCATGCTCTCCAACTCTCTTTTGCAGTAAAAATAAAACTATGAAAGTGGATACGTGGAGGTATACACTCAGAAAGAGGGTAACCGCACTGTTCTGCTGTCATTCTGACATTGATCTAATACGATCCTTAATGTGAAATTTTCAGCAATTTATCTACAGACGGTTTACACAAGAAGGGAACACCTCCTAAAGTTTAATAGTAATTTACTGGCTATCTTAGTAATCTATAGAGTACGTATACTAGGAAATATGTGCTCCTAAGACATGGAGGGGAAAATTATAAAAGTTTAAAAACAGCAATGTTCTGGATTAAGGCATAAGCACAGCACAGACTGTTTCGTACCTCCTTCGACGGCACTCTTGTAAATCCAAAAATATCAACCTAATGTATTTTTTATCCTCACCTCTGGGAAGTGTCATCCTTACACTTGACCTTTTGTTGGCATTTGCATTTCTTTTTGCCAGATCACTGTGGACTCCTGGTAGGGACATACTGGACAGAAAAGCTGGCTACATTTTAAACTAAGGAAAACAAAGGAATTGCAAAAACGATATTTAAATTTATTAAGATTACCCCTCAACAAAAGACTGCTTTCTACACAGAAAGCATTCTTCCTATCTGCAAAATCTGTAGCTCTCTTCTTATTCTAATTGCTCAGCCTGTATCTGCCTTAATGTTAAAGGACTTCTTAGGTGGCATGTGATGGTACAACACAGAAATTATTTCTGAGGTAGTAAGAACGGTCTAGCATTCACTAGGGAAATAGCCCCTACCATAGGTGTAATTCAGCCGTTAAATAGTGTAATTAGCCATTTTATGATTCATCAGTGTTGGTCCATTTGTTTTGAAGTAAAATAAAAACAAGACACAGAGAGAAACAACTCCAGTAAGTTCTAAGCAGTACCTATGTTTTCCAATACAGTTTTCCAGAAGATTTATCACTATAGCGAAGTCAGTAAAAACTCTGCTAGTGCCAAAGTGGTCAGCTGGAGTTAAATCTTTTAGAGATTTTTCCTAAGTGGAGCTATAGCACATTCTTTTCAGGAGGACTAAATAAATCAGCCTGGATTGAAAAGTATTTCTACACAAACACAGAGAGAGAAGGACACGGAGTCAAATGAAACAAAAAAATACATGTTAAAGGAAACAATGAGGGAGAAAAAAACCAAGAGAGATGAAAAAAGTTAATTTAGGAAGTTTGGTGATAAGACTGTGTTTGCAGTGATTTGTTACACTTCCTCATCTACCTCTTTTCTTTTACTTTTTTTCTGTCTTGCAGGTGCATTCTCCTCCAGTCTTCTCTGATTGTCATGAAAATGTGCAAACTTTTAATTCTGGGCCATCATTACCATCAGTCCTTCCACACCATACACCAAAGTGTCATTTCAAAACTCAGTGAGGCAGTGTATGCATGGGGTATGCTTACCTGACAGTGAAGCTTTTGGCCTTCATCCAAAAACCAAAGAATTGTTCAGTAATATATTTTACATTTTAAACCTAATTTGTATTGACATATGACAGCTTCCTTGAAATTGCTGTCTTCGTCATTATAAGGACAAACATCCTGTCCCTTTTAAAAGAAAAAGATGCTGACAGTTCAGTGTGGATCTAAATTTTAGTGCCAGCAGTAATATGCTATCAGTATGTACCCAACCAATGCCTGGGAACTTTATGTTTTCATTTAGCTTTCTCAGAGATGAGAACACATGATAAACCTATCAGAGCTACCATCCCTCAATCTTGCCTGGCAGCCTGGGTGATAGAGCCTGCTTTACATTCAGACAGAAGACAAATTAGAGTGCACTGTACTCAGGCTTCATGCTCTCTTCTCGCAATAGAAGTCATTCATCTCTTCACCTTGATTGAGAGATACTGGGCAGTGCGCTGGGAAAGAGGGGAGGAGGGTGGAGTCAAAAATCAGGGGGAGGGAAGAAAAGTAAGAGGGAGAACAGTAGGAAGAATGCTGCCTCATGCAAGAGCAGGAAGAATTCAGGGCCTCATAATCAACCCTAAGTAAAAAAGCATGATAAATGTGTAGAGACAGAATCACAGAATCACACACTGTCAGAAATGCATTTCAGTTCTTTCAGAAATGAATGTGTTTCTAGAATCAGATTAACCCAGACAATGAAGGGGAAGAAACTACAAGATGCAGGTTTATAAGCACCCATTATCCAGCTCACATTGTCCAGACTTGGATTTAAGTGGGTACAAGATGTCTGAATTGCTTGGAAAAGGAGTCCTTCCACTGACAAATGACTAAGTGCATGGCACCATAATCAGCTCTCTATAATATAGTCTGAATAATAACCAGTTAAATAAAAAAAAAAAAAAATCCAAAAGAAATGAAGACTGATTACATTTGTACTCTTAAAAACTGCAAGACATTTTTTGTTAGTTTTAAGTCAAAGAGCATTGAGGAGTAAGAACTCTGTAAAGGAACTGCCTCCAGGACAAACCCACAAGATGCGTTGGTTCTGGGACACTTACTGTTTCAGTGCCCCTTAACCAGCTTTTGGTTCTATACCTCCTGTAGAAGTGAATAGAGACAGCAGCGTGGCCACAAAGTACAGAAAGCAAAGTCCTGAAGGTACGTACCCTGGACATTAGCCGTGATTTCACTGGAAATTATGAACAACTGGCTACTTATAGCCTTAGATTATCTTGTCTACACCCCAAAAATTACTTGGTTAACCTCTCCTTTGTCCATCTATATTTTTCATGTGCACAGAGCAATGGTACTAGCATCTGCAAAGTTCAACATCCTTCATACGCCGCAAGTTGTTTTGCATCAGTTCTCCTTCAGCTTCCAAGACAGACTGAAATACAAACTGCTTAAGAATCAGAACAATTTTTATCCTTCAGCTGTCAACTCCCACAAAAGGTAACTTATATTTATAAAAAATGTATGTAAATACATAGTAAGGAATAGAAAAATAAATACAATCTGGCCCTCTAATCAAAACCTCTTACAAAATATAGTCTTGGCATTAACCTGAAGTTAGAGGACAGTAAGTAGTGTGTATCCCCTCAATCCCACTGTTCCTGTAAACACAGAATTTGCTTATACTGATTAATGGACCTGGTAAAACAATACATAAAAAATAATTACTGATTTCTACAGCATTTGTTCGGTTTTGTAATCTATATAGTGTTCTGATCATGGAGCTAAGCACCTTTCAGTAATGCTTTAAGCAGCTTAATTAAATGTCATTTGTATCACACCGCAAGAGTGAATATTTTAAGATTGTGAGTTGTGAGTTTTCACATAATTCGAAGTCCTATTATAAGCATGACATACTTATTTTCTTCCCCTAAATATTACTTCATCATCTATCTTTGGCACTTATATTTCAGCAATGATTCTTTGAAATTTGGCAGCATGAGTACATCACAAACCCTAGCTGTGAAATAAGGGTGCATCCCTTCACCACCTCTGTGGTTAAATCTGTTTCATTACTATTTGATATCCACAATACAGCATATTTGAAGTCTTTCATGCCAGTTATCAATTTGCAAATAAGACTTTGAGATATGCAAATATGTAACTCCATGATACAAAAACTCTGAGAAGAAATACAGGTTTTGTTTTTCTTACAGTATACTTTGTCTTTATAGGTTGTGAAATAATGAGTCAGAAATACTGAAGCATATTCCTTTTCCTCCTTTTCTATACAACTGTGATTTAGGAGACAGAAGAAACTCTCAGGAAATTATAAAATAGCTATTATTTTATTCTTCTTGAGTTAAAAAATTAGCCTTCTCTAAGTTTAAGAAGACGTTGTTCTTGTCTATTAGCAAAACAAAAAGTCATGATATTTTGTTTATCTAAAATAATTCCATTCTTGAACACAGTACCATTTTTACATTACTACGTATTTTATTAATACAAATCTCTTTTTATAGTATCTGTAAATTAACTGCTTGTCAAAAAATATATTAATAAGCAGGAGGATTCGGTTGCATTACTCTTTCAAGTGTATTCATTTCAGTGCATCTTCAAAGCATATTCCTGGATGTGCCATCTTTATCCCTCATGCATAAGATGATTAATTTGTAATAACACTAGCATCAATAACTGAAAATTTTATTTGCATTGTGTCATTCTCTTATAAATCTAAACTGACTCACAAATACCCTTTAAAGAAGTCTTGCAATAAGTCTCTCAGATTGTAATTTATCAAAGTGGAACCCTAAGTAATTTATCAGTAGACACATATGAAACAAATGTTTTCCTGAGGAAAAGTAGTCAGCAAACAGTTCATAAAGGAGATGAAAAAATTCTTGAACTTATTTATTATAGGAAATTATTTCATCAGTGAGTAAACAAGTAATTTGTTTTCCATTTCCAAACTGAAGTTATATTGGCAATTAAAAGTTCATTCTGTTTTGGTTTTGTCCATAAGTCACATAGTACTGTCCCTGTTATCTGATTTGGTCACCTATGTAGCTAACTAATGTACCACAAACCGGAAATCACATGATGATATTTTTATACCATATAATATGTATACACAATTTGCAATTCATGATGTCTGGAAAATATATAAACATTCCAAAATGGGGACAAACAACTTTAAATGCCTTTATACATGTAACAAACAACTTCTATTTCAAACAGCGCATTTGTTCATAAAACTCTTCCTTTTTTCATGCAGTACTGCTTTTACAACAGCTCAAATTTCAAAACTGACAAATGAACATAAACCACTTTCAGTAAATATGCAGTCATTGGGGCTTAAAATGAGCTTTTTATAATTATTTCTAGTAATAAAAAACCTAGGACTTCAATATTAAAGGAAAATTAATACAAAAGCATTGCAAATAGAACCAAATGTAAAGTCTTCCACAGCCATTTTTAGTCACCCCCAAATTAGTACTTGTCATCTCATTTTATAGGTAGTTGAACTGAAAAGCAGATATTAAATGGCTTGCTAAGAGTCGCATACAGACATGCTGGAATGTGTTGAACCCTCTCCAAATCGCAAGCTTTATTTCCCCCACGGTAGACTTTTAGGAGCATAAAAGGGAAATCCACTTTAATCTTGCAATCTTTAATTTACATTAGAAAACAAGTTATTGAAAAAGTCAAATACACACTCATTATGAACTAAGACAAAAATGACAATTAGTCACCAGAGATGATAAATATAAAATTATTCCACTATGTTAAAGAAGAATTTTAGGAAATTTGAATTTCAGTGATGAAATTTAACAATTTATAAATGATAAATAGTGCTTCACTATAACATCACACATTACAGAATAGCAGGGTGCATTAAATGAAGCACAAAAGTTTTGACTGAAGCACAAACCCAAAATACGATTATAAGGTTCATGCCGATTAAAGCATTCACCTCAGCTTGTTACGTGGTGGGCCTGACAATATGAGGCAGAAAAGGGAATGGGATACACGCAGATATCTTTTAAAAAACTGTTTTATACATTTCTACTAGTGTTTTTTTGGTTCAATATATATATTTATTGTAAACCCTACACATATAATCATCGAATTTCTAATTTGCTTTTAAATGATCCATGCACTTTGTAAATTCTATTTTTAAATTCCCCTTTTACTTTCATTACAAGCGAAGTATTTTTCAAAAGAGTCTTGGGTATGAAATAGGCAAAATACTGCTATTTATTTCACTAAGCAAGAACATCTTACATACAGTTTGCAAGCTTCTGAGATGTTGAAAGTTAATGAAACTGCAGATCAATAGGATTAGAAAAGTGAGTCACAGTCATTGTGATCCGTAGAGCACTAAACTCTAAGGCTGTTTCTGAAACTAATAATCAAATTCTTCCTGCCCTTGCATTTTCTCAAAGTAGCAAAGCAGAAAATGGAGTGAGCCGCGTAAATGAGACTAGTTTTGCAGCAGTTTCATGAAAAATGATGGTTAAGGAAAAACATTCTGCATGTCATACTCCAAACTTTAAGAAAATGTTGGATAGAAACAAATTTCCTTAAGATTACCCTGAGTGTTGGTATCACCTGTTGAAAAGATGATTTTTTTTTTAGCACAGTAAAATCTGAGTTAGCACTGAAAGCCAAGCAGAGTGCTTTACGCATTTGTTATAGGTTGGAGGAACAAATATAAAGGGTAAAATGTAAAGACTAGGATAGTTGCTTAGCTCTAATGATGTACTAAGAATACATTGGACTCCACAGTAACTGCGAGTACATTTCTAATAGCAATATTATAATGCATACAACACTTCCAAAAGATATTAAAATTATGGTAAATTTCCTCAATGCAGTTAATGAAAATTTTACTGCAAAATTGCCACGGAGATCCTTGGTTGCAGTACTTTTTTACTCTCCTAATCAAATGTGATTTTTTGAGAATCCGTCTTTATCAATTTTAAATTACAAGGTCAATTCAGGTGTCAGAATATTAATTATACAAAGTAGGTATGCAAATCAAGTCAATTTTTTTTTGTGACAGGTGTCAGATACAGCGCCTGAACATAACTCTGCAAGGCTTCAATGGAAAGCTAAAAAGACCTTGCACAGGGCATAATGTCGTTCTAATGTAATTACCTACCTATTACAGTTCCAAGCATGGAACAGAGACAGCAATGAAAAGCTTCAAATTTCACATGCCTGTATGACATTCACAAATTGCTTCTACAGGGAGACTGCACCAGCTACGGAGTTTGCATCTTTGTCTGAGCACCAAAATGTTGAAGCACAAGGAGAAAGGGTTTAGGCCTCCTGATAAAATTAAACTAGTTCTGTTGAACTCATTATTAACGTGTATGCATGTATGCACAAATGGCTGTGTCATTTTGTAGACCCATCCCAGTGGTTCATGACACATTTCAAAAGCAGAAACATGAACCACTATTTTTATGCAGCAAAATATAGCCATCAACCCAAATGAGAATTCCACTTAGCAAATGACAGGTGGATACGATGCAGAGATATTTTTACATTTCTGGCCCCTAGCATGAGATATGATTACAACCTTGTTGCTAGTATTTGTAGGATTCCTGAAAAGATCACTCAGTGCATTTGTAAAGACCTGTCCTATTTGACTTTTGTTGAAATCATAAATACAATAAAATGTTTAAAAATGAAATAGGAATATATAACTGACAAAAAGAGCCCTACCATTCTCACAAAGATTTAAGATTCATCTATTATTTCAGTTGTATAATTCCTCAGTGACCTTTCTTCAACATTCATCAAGATATGAAGCATTCCATCTCTTTGTGCTATCTCAAGATTTTTCATCATCTATCTACAGAATAACTGTGAGTCACAAACAGCATGAGCACTGTTTACTCACATCATGATCTTTAACACATTCAAATAATAAAAGATGGCAAACTCTCCCTCCCACTCATGTTTTCTCTTCTCCTTTAGCTAAGTTCTCAATAAAAGGCAGTATTGAGAGTGTAGTCAAGCAAAATACTACAAGGAAAAGCTCTTATCAAGTCTATGGAGAACACAAATTGCAAAAACAGTAAGTACAACAGAGTTTCAAAAAAAGCAAGAGAGTCAGACTTTGGGCAACCTGTTCCTATGAATGAAAATCATGGGAACAGGGGATCTGAACATCTCTTTTCAAAATTCCATTGTTTGGTTATGATGCCAGTGACACTACAATAGGCCTAATTAATTAAAAAAATTATTTATTCTAAACCTCCACAGAAAGCTTCCAACTTACAGAATCAAATATAAGAATTAGTCTTCAAAAAATTAACATGAATCTGTTGGAATAAAAAGATGATTAAAAAAATGACAAGCTAGTACAGAAAGTGTTTTGGGAATCCTGGTCAGTAAGATTGATGAAAATGAAGTAAGTGCAAGAAGCAGATGAAGCATTTTCAAGCATCATTAAAGAGTGCTTCTTTTTGAGGCCTCGTACTTGGGAGAAGATTCATGACGAAATATCCTTAGTGCCATCTAGAGAGTATTTTTGTTGTTATAGATCAAAGCAAGATTCTTCCTAACAAACACATAAACGTCACACACACTGCTATTCTACAACACTATTTGGCTTGTTCTTATTGATAAATTTGCTTACGGAAGGATTTTCAGTCATTGTGTATTACTAGTCACAGTGTCTAATCTCAGTTGGATTTGCTGGACAAGATCAAACGATATGCATGCAGGTCTCAGTCCAGAAGCATAAAGTCTGTAAAATCACTTCTCAGGATCATTCAAGTTACGCACACACTTGGTATCACAGACGATAAACTAAAAGGGGCTAAGAGTATCTGTTATTGCCATGGCAACAGATCTATTTTCACTTTTCTCCAGTTTACAATATAAACTTGACAGTGACCATCATCCCTTAAAAGTGTCCTATTTCTTCTGTTCATTCACAAACACAGGACTTTTGAACAGCTCTACGGTTAGTATTTATGCTAAACGTCCAATCTCAGATATATTGCTCTGTCTTATGAAAAAAAAAAAAGGATTGTGGCCATCCAGTGAAAAAGCTGAGGATTCAATAACCCAAAATGGTCTAGCAGTTTGCTGGTTAACTATCAATTCCCTCCTAAAGAGATCATCAATATCACCAAATCTTGTCCACTCCATATTAAACTTAGAGCAGACATACTTTGACACTGACAAGGTAATTTAATGCCCTTAAACTGGGCAACAAGCCCGCTGCCATCAGCAGTCCACCCTGGAGATCTGTGCATCTCCAACTTGCTACTTCCAACTGCAAAGTGTTTAAACAGGTAAGTTCAGTGCTTTGCTGATAAGAGAAAAACAAGGCTTTAAACATTCTGTTTCAGCTTCACAGTTCAGTTTTGCCAATTTATGCAGACAAATCAGCTCTAAGCCACTGACTGTGAGATTCAATAAAGTTCTTTCTTCGGACAGATGTAAGCCCTTAAAATCTACTTCATGATTTACAAAAGCATCACTAATAAAGAGTTCCTGTTAGAGCCCTAGACCGCCACTTTTATACGATGGGATTTGTTGTCTTCAGTGAAAGGTGATAATAACAACCTAGGACTGTAGGCATGCAAGGATTTAATTGAGAGCCTGCCTCAGACACAAACAGCTACCTACATTTTGCTTATGTAGTAGAAGCAGCAGACAGTAATTATAAATTTAATTGGAGCTCGAGTTAGGTTCCATACATGAGCCAGTGTTTGCAATCACCACTGCGAACCATTCGCAGCTCAGACCATATGAGTCAGGCAGGCCTCTTATCTGAATAACTATATTTTTGCTCTATCTCCCACTTTCACAAACACTGTATTTTGGTAAGTGCTGGAATATATCCTGTTGTTTTTTTTTTTTCTCCTGGTACGCATTTATGCATGAAACCAGATTCCCAAAGTTCTTAATGTTTACAGCTATACAGATAGGTAAATTTTCCAAAACACGATAGTCAGTTGACGGACTACCACCAGAATCAATAGCAAGCAGGCATCTTCCTGCTTAGTGTTCAATAGTTCTAATTAGTGATAGTAATCTAATTAATAGATGCTTATTTACATGCTTAAAACATTGAAATGCAATTGAAAATTCAGCTCACATTTAGAGGGAGTGGGAGGAATAGGGGAGGCTGAGGTAGGTCCTATTACTTCAAAGAGGAAAATCACAGACATTTTAACACCAATGGAAAATCCAGTGAGAAGCACCATTAAGTCACCCCCCAAAACACAAAACTATATAGCCTATAGGTGGCATCAAGAATTTAACTTTTCTTCTTTTTTGTTCTGTAGGTGTGTTGAATTGTGGCAATGGATAACAAGCACATTCATACACCTACAAGCAGAGCAGGATACCCTTGGAAAAAGAGGTTAAGCTGGTAGAAGTGCTATTCCAGTATGAATTCCCATTCTCCACTACTTAGGAGTATGACTGTTTTCGCTCATCTGGTAAGCGTGTCTATTTTTCATAACATAATTCAACACATTCACACAAACATATTTGTGATTCCTAATGCCATCAAGAGACTACATTATTTTCAATGTTCTAAAACGATACAGCCCTAATTAGTACTGTTTAATGCTTAATACTGGTTAACATTCCTCCTCCCAGCATTCCTGGTTGTTGAAACACTTGCCCTTCTCCTCCTGCCAGCAGTTTTTTCAGCTACTGGTACCAAAGACCTTGCAGCTTGACCTACTAAAGCATCTGCGAGAGGGACATATAGGACATACAGCACATAGATATAATTGCTACTTTTGAGTGTGTCTCCAGCAGCTCTCTTCTGGGTCTTCACCAGACATTTCCTTCTCCAAAAGTTTCTCTTTCAGAAGAAGTGTTACTAATTTTTACAAAGCCCTCGTCCCTTCACTTCGGAGTCAATACCTTACAGGGCATTATTAAATTTTTTACATTAAATTTTTAATTTAATTTTCTGTAATATTGAGAGACTTGACACAATTTGCTTCTGACTGAGATTCAGGCAACAATATGACTACCACATTTAGTGAAAAAAGAAATAAACCATATACAAACAGAATTAGAGACAACAGAGTTCCTTTAGGTCAGTTTACTCCTTCCCATGCAGATTTACTCGGTGCTACACATTCTTCCTCATTCTTTGGTCTTTTTTGGTTTTATGTGCAAATAAGAAAAAAGAAAATGTATCGAAAAATTTGTCATTCTCTGCACACAGAAATTTGCTTTAGTGCTTGAAAGAAAATTAAGCAAAAGAGATTCAGTACCTTCAATTTTTTTAGAAACTTCTAGATATATACTCTGTGGCTAACATCTTCAGCTTAGCAAGAGATTTATGTTGTGTAACAAGGAGAGCACATCTCAAAACTTCATTCATTCATTTTTCAGTGGGCAGACATTTCTCATCTCTAATAGGCCTTTACTCAAAAGCTGAAGTTATTCCAGCAAGACTCATGCTCCATATATACATTTCTAAACTCACATTATCATCCACTTGCACAAAGTATCAGCTTTCTGCCTGAGCTCATTTTTCTTTGGGAGATCAATCTACCTCCAGAATTTCTGCTTTTACTGTTGTATACAACATGTTGGTGGACTGGCATATTATAACATCACTAACGATACTACTGACATTACTGAAAATTAATCACCATTATTTGGTCTCCTTTGTCTAACATTCAAATTGTCTGAAAGAAATAAACAAAACTTTAAGCATTATTAAAAAAGCATAAAACTCAAAGAGTTAATGGGCAATGTTGATCGATTCCCCTCAGTTCTATCAGTTGTATAAAAGTAGTGTGAATTCAGCAGTCTTTCATTGTTCCAAGTGGAAAAAAGAGCAGCTGAGATAATAAAGAATTTGAATGGTATTAAATAGTGGACAGAGGCTGAGGTGTAATTGCCTGCCTTTTGGGGGGGTGGGGGTGGTTTTTTTTTTTACTTACTACAAAACCACTTCCTTGCTTTTGCTCAGGTTTATACAATCTGCACGTCTGTATTCTTGGCCCATCTGTTGAATTATAACCATTCTGGATTTAGCAAGCCAAAGCACAATGGCTGCTAAAAAATAGAACCCATTCCAATTCTCCTATTTCTATTTCTCGTGTTTATCATTATTTTGTAGGACTGACCTGGGAGGATTCCTGAAGATAAGTGCTGAAGATACACAAAATCACATTATACTCTGAGTTATCTTGAATTTGCTTTGTGTTCTCCTCATGGATTTGTATTTGAGCTTACAGTAGAGCTACGACCATAAGGAGAAAGATTTCAAATCCAGCTTAAAGCATCCTTTCCACAAGAAATGCAAATCTGACCATCCTGTCTCGTGGTCATACATGCAAAAGAAACAATTGACCACCAAAACTGAAGCCCTGAGATACTGAAAATCTGATCAACATGCAGAAAGGCAAGTGCAACCCAACATCATTGTTACTTACTGAGATGCGCAAAGCTGCAGGCTTGAGAAAATGACGCCAGCAGGGACTTTAGATTCCTTCATTAGGTAACAGATAACCTGACTTGCCATTGGTTGGGTCCTGTCCATTTGCCACTTAACATCTAATAAGTCAGCTTCCATTTCGCTGAACACGTTTGAATTTGAGCTACAAAAAAACCCCATGCCCCGCTTCTATCTGATAGTAATTACGATTATGACAGTCTGAGTGCTTTTGAAATCCCAGTGACATTACCTAGGAAGTCTGACCATGACTATAACAGCTGTTAATGACCAATTAGCACAATGATAACAACGGATAACTTGATAAAAAATGTAGGCACACCACCCAAAGGCTTCTGTTATAGATGATAGGTTTCAGGAAAGGAAGATTCACACGCAGAATGTAAAACAAAGGAAGGTATGTTTTCTCTTTCACTTGACTCCCCTCCTCCCTCCTCCTTCCACCACCTCTAATTCTATGGGATTTTAGACCAACACAACTCTCAGAAACAATTCTACTCCAGGAACAAGACTCCATACAGAGTGTGTTTTGTACAGTCATACAGAAAGGAAGGACTTTCTATACGCCATAAACTGGCGTTCCATAGGAAACTTCTTGCATAGCCCATTTAGCTTTGCTCGTCAGAAAAGGCAGCACACAGTGGATTGACAGAGGTTCACTGCATAACTTTGTTCTCAGTGAAGATTTATCACTCATCCTAAAAACTCTCCCATCCTTAAGCCAGTGAAAAGGAGAGGGAAAATAGACACAATTAAAAAGAAACGCTGTAAAACAGAAAGAAGTCAAACTTGCGCCTCTAATCAAGTATTTCCTCTGGGCACTAGGCAGCTATCGGGCAGTTTGGTGCAAGCTTAAGACACCTTACAAAAGTCCCTTATCTCCAACAGTGCAAATGAGGTTAATGGACTCATTTTCACTCTGCAATTCACCTTCTCTGTTCTGGTTTTTTGTTTTATGCAGATAATTGGAAATAACAAAGAAACATCATTCTCTAGAGCTTAGCAGGGAAAGAAGTCCACTTCTCTCAGAAAACCCAAATTCAAGACTAGAAAGAGAAGGAAAATAAAACCAGCAGGGAGAGAATAGTTCTACAGATGGGTACCAAGCAATTAGCACCCACCCTCCCACACACACCAGCACACATTCACACAATCTACAGAAATGCCTGATCTTTAGCACAGCTTCCTCTAACTCTTAGCCTTGAATAAAACACCACTGCTGCCTGTCCCTTGGGGGGATCTTAGCAGTGATGGGAAACAGCACAGGCGAGGCACAAGGG
>Ga0065711_1030309_pt1 | contig 32912 bp, 11 predicted proteins | sample Hoacrofraction12_FD_59098 | JGI IMG/M metagenome (GOLD analysis project Ga0065711, IMG submission 59098) | Hoatzin crop microbial communities from Cojedes, Venezuela - Epithelial fraction 12 v2 (version 2) | ecosystem: Host-associated > Birds > Digestive system > Esophagus > Crop | place...
CCGATGGTATATAACACCCGGTAGGGTAAGAGACATATACCAAGAAGCCATGGGTATCCTGCTCAGCTCAAAGGGATACATCTTTTTCACAGGTTAAGAATTCCAGCATCAAGCTAACAAATAAGTTCAGGCTTCAAGTGCTGGAGAATGGACTGCAAAAAGCTGAGTCTCCATGGTGGGCACTGTGATGTGCAAGCAGAACTATGAATGCTCCCCATGAGTTGCAAGGAATTTGGGGTAAAAAAACCACAACGAAGTACTTGGCTTTGTTCCGACCAAGGAGCAACACAAATCTAAAAAAGAAAAGTAACTATAAACTTCAAAGTTTGTAGCTTAACTTCTGTCCCCTATTCCCTATAAACATAATTTTTCTAGTTTTCCTCTTTCTAGTGATCTCTGACTCCAGCTGTCCTGATAAACAGGGACAACATGCACAGGACAACAGTCAACAGTGACCTCGGTGTACTTGGAGCCAATATAAAGTGTAATACATCCTACACTGACTATGGAGTGCTGTACTTTCTTGGTTGTGTTGTACAGGCACTTTCTTACAGTTTCATTTACTTCCAAATAAAGGTGGACTTTTTTAATTTACACTTGAAGTTCTTCAGGACAAGAGCTGTCTTGTGATGCTTGTCCTGTCAGCGGGCCCTAGTCTGTGATAGGGTTTTAGCTTATTACGAATTTTGATGTTAATGACACTTGCCCAGGGATAGAATAACAGCCTTTGAAAACTGAGTCTGCATGAAATGAACCTTTATTGTGATCCAGTACGATGGTTTGATTACCTGTTACTGCAGAACAAATAAGAGAGCACCGAGATGATGAAGTACATGACATATATCTGATGTTATTAATAGCCTACTTGACTGAGTCCTCATTTAACCCTGATACTTATCCCTCGCATGGTGCTGAAAGCTGCAGGTGCACTTGTGAACTTGAGCTAACGAGCTACAATGAGAAGGACCCAATATTTTGCGATCCCACACCTATCAGAGTTGAAGCCTGGTGCTTCCTAAGGAACTGAGTGTTTTTTATCAGGCTAATGGCTTATATTTAGATATTGTTGCATATATTTCTGCTTAGCCTGTACATTAGCTTTCAACAGTATCTCATGAAGCATGAGTTGGTGTGTTCCTGAAGTTCTTATGCGCTAGTAATACTGTGAGGCAAGGAGACAACACGTTCAGTGATGGTAAAGGTAAAAATATGCCAGCAAAATGCAAGAAGATGGCAATTCTAAACCAGTCAGCTAAAAGTCATGTGTATGTATCTCCAAGTAATATACCACAAAGTGGAACATCAAGTCTAATATTTTCTTACATGTTCAGGAGATCTATTTAAATACTTCAACAGTAAAGTCCATTTTTGTAAATCATTACTATTAAGTATTCAGATCACAGCAATGTGTTCTTTATGGGTTTTATAGCTCTTTTCAGCTTTAAATTAGATTGTGGTAATATCATGTTAGGCTGAAAAACACATCATGTTTACCGAATTAGTTTGTAAATATTTAAAAAAGGAAATTACAGGTTTTAGAGGAATTTGATTTCAGTTAAACAATAGAGACTGTACTGAGACCAAGAATACAAAGCTGTGCAAAAATGGAGAGAACAGCTTGCAAGAAAACAGCCAGTGCATGTGCAGGTAGCTACAGCCTCAACAGAGACAATCTAAGGAAGAGTTTGAAGTTGCTGGGAGTACTGTGCTTCTGATAGTGATAAAGAGGACAGGAAAAAGAGGACTGCCACTGGCCTACCAGGTATATGTGGGTGTATTTGCTTACCCCAAACTTGCATGTTACATGGAAGCTCCCCCTTCCCTACCCCAGTGACGTGCCTAAGCTTTCTTGTCAAGAAATCGGACGCCCTCTTTCTCCCAGAATGTTTCTTGAGCCCTACTATCCCCAAGCTCTTCCCATAGCTCTCTTGCAAACCTTGTTTCTTCAAGATTTGTTGCAAAGGAAAAGAACAATAAAGCGCATGAAATACAGTATATTGAAATAGTGTCAACTAACAAACTGATTACACGTTGGCTTTATGAAAAACTGTATTTTTCAGTGACATGCCATCCTGCGCTTCTAGGCAGCACATACTAGATGGAACAATCTTCAAATCTTTAAATCACCTTATATGTTCTTACTAATTATGAAAGCCCCTCCATCCTAAGTCACTGGGCTGCCTCAGAAACAGTCTGTCCCTGCATGCTGTGGCCCCACCTCCACGCAAGGCCGTGAGAAAGTCCCCTCACAAATGGTGTCTCCCACTGTAAAAGCAGAAGACATCCTTATCCAAAGTGGAGAAGTCAGATCCTATTTATTTTTTCATCGTTTATCTGAGCATAAAATGGTCCAGACTAGGGATAAGGAGCTACAAGTTATTTTAGAATTATGTATTCATTTATTTTTGTCCACTTTCTAATCATCCCTTCCATCTCTTAAAGAATATTATATCATAATGAATAGTTCTGATGTGCCAGTTTTGCAGCTTTTCATGTTTAATTGCCAGTGCCAGCAATAATATACACCCTAGGATGTTTTTCTCCTATGTGCCTACCTAACTGCTGTGAAAAGTCTGCTTTATTTTCAGTGTTAACAGAAATGTCAATGAGACTAGCAGGAATTTAATACCTCTGCAAATAAAACCTGTGGACTGAGGGACATAATTTCAGGCACCTGGGTTTTAAAAAACAAGTAGTTAGCTCATTCCATATAAAAATCCAGAGCGAAAGCACTGATGGTGACTGATTACTTTGGGTGTACTTGGTTCATTTCACTGTTGTTGAGTATAGATGCAGAAACATTTAGCTGAAAATACAGCACTCACTTGGTGTAATCTTACATTTCCCTGTGTAACTGTATTTGTTTTCGTAGCATTCCCTGAGAATTGGCATGACTGCTAATTTATGACTTGTCCCTGTAATTATTTCTAGGCACATTATTCTTTGTGTCATTAAATCTATGCTGGAAACGAAAAACATTTTTTTTTTCCTAATTGAAACAAAGAAGTTTGAGAAAAGCTTTGAAAAATATTTTTGTAATAAAGAAATATAGCCTCTTCAAAAGGAGGTATCAGCAGCCAGAAGGAAGGGAATAAATCAGAACAACAAAATTGCAAGATTTAGGCCATATTTCTGTTTAAAGGCTCTTCACGATATGACTAGGTCATTGTAATTAGGAATGACAAATTGTATTGAGAAATTCTGACCACTGTTCCAATCCTATAATCAGGAATCTTAATTTTTGTTTCTGAGTCTGTCTTTTACATGACTGTGGGCATTTCATTAATCATCTTTGTGCATATCTTCTGCTTCCAAAGAAAAGGAATAGGATGTTTCATTATAACAAGTGTTGAGACCTGACTACATTTGTGAGACAAGGATCTGTACAGCATGTGTGAGCTATTACTACTAAATAGCCTTAGAAACACTAGTGAAAATGGCAGACTGACTCCATTAGTGAGTTTTCTGTTTCAGATGTTGTTGTCTGGGGAGCATGTAAGAGTGTAAGGAAGAAAAAAGCTTTCATATTAGAGAAGACGTACCTTCTGTGAAACTGCTCTGAGCTTTAGAGCTGTTAAAAATATTAGATTCTTTTTTTCACTGAAGCCTGAACAGAAAGGAAAACAACTTCATAGGGAATTTTTTCCAATTTCCCTGATAGATTTATTACATACGTTATGTACTAAAGGTCAGTAGCAGCCTGGTTCCCATGAGGGAGTATTAGGAGAGCTCCTGGAGATTAGAGTTTATGTTCTGCCTCCCTTTGAGAAGGCTCAGCTGAGAGTATTGCGGGAGAAGTGAATTTCTTCCTGGAGACTTTTTTTTTGTTTTTGTTTGGTGACTGTGGTCCTTAGGAGTTCTGGGTTCTAGGAGCCTAATGAACTTCTCACAACTTTCCTGGCTCCACAGAAGGTGCAGCCTGCGGTCCTGGGTTTTGGATGATGTGTTGTAGTTTGGGATTAAAAGTTTAGCAGAAGTTTTCATATGGCAAATTATACAGGATTGGAGGTGTATATTAGATGATTCTATTCCCTTCTTCCACCTGTATATTCTTTGAAGTTCAGGTGGACTTCAGGAGACATACGAACATGACTTGCAAGTTACTTAAAGGATTTAGGTAGGATGGGATAAAGATGAATAGTGTATTTAAGTGGGCATCTTTGCCAGAATAGAGACAATGAGGTTTACATGAAAAACGGGTAGATTCAAGTTGTTGATAAGTTATAGAGACAGTGTCTTGGAGAATTGTACAATCATGGTGGGTCTAGACAGTTTAAAATTATTGACTCTCTGTACTGGTTTGAATGCTGTTCTGTCCTGGAGACCTCCTGGTGGCTATTTGCAAAATAAATTCCCTAGAGGAACACGCCTTAGCATCTGAATGCTCATATGCTGTTTCTTTTAATACAAGTACTCAAACCAGAAAGAAGTAACATATTACAGAAAAGAAGGAGCAATCTGTCTAGATATGTTGGAAGTCCTTAAAAGATGAGAGAAAAGGGAATCAAATATTCAGTTTCCTAAACAGCTTCATAGCAAATAGAACTTATTTGTGAAATCATCATTCTTAATTAAAAAAAAAACCCACAGTGGTAGTATCTTTAGAATTATTTCAATGTGCCTACAACAGAAAGGCACAAATATTTATACAGTTATTTTAAGGTCAAAAGAATGGCCCTGTATCTGCTCTAGTATAAACGAAGACTGAATTTCCTCCTCGCCTTGTTTTTATTTTTCTGAGGTAGTTTTAATTGAATTAGTATTGCCCACCAGCCAGTTACCTTTATTCTTTAGATTTTTCTTATTTTCATTTATTAACATTCTTCGCTTTTGATCTGATTGGTTGTATACATCAGTGAAACAAGACTGAATGGCAAATATGTCTGCAGAGGTTGCACTGGATTAGCTACAGAGGATGACAATACAGAAGCTGATTTTTAGAGCTGAACTCACCCTTATAACTTGTTTAATAGCACTACTGAAACCCAAAACCATTTGTTTATGGACCATGCCCTAGGCTGTATGGTATTCCTGCTCCAACTGACTGAAGAAAGCACCCAGTTTTTCATACTCATTCAGATCCTTAGGTTTTGTCTGCTCTGAATCACAAGCATAGAACTGTGTTGTATTCTAACAATACTAACTAGATTTCACGTCCAGATTGTAAATTACCCTAGATACACCTAGAATCAATGAAAGTCTTCCTAGTGAAGTCACTACAGTTTTGTCCACTGACAAATCTTCTATGCGAATTAAATTTTCATTGATAATTAGAAGTAGATTAATTGATTTGGATAAACAAAACCCTGACACTCTACCTACAACATAAATGTACTTAAAGATAATTTTTAAACAAGCCTAACTTAGGAAAAGTGTTTTCTTGCACTTTTTCCCATCAAATTTCAGATAAAAGAAGCCTGGATTAGTACAGTGAGCATGGCAGGATAAACTTTTGAACTTCTGGATACTTTTTCAAACAATACTCAGCCATTGCTATTTATGAGAACCTTGGTTTGTCTGTCTGAACTCTCTCCTGTCCTCTTGACTATGAAATTGGGATGAAATAGAAACCTTAAGAGAATCTTGCCTTCCACTCTGATTCAACTGAAAGTAGCAAGAGTTGTTTTGTAACTGTGATTCCTCATGTCCAAAATTGTGCAAAGTAAACCCAACCTACCAATCTTGAGTGTTCCATGTTTAGACTGTATCCTAAACATATTCACCCTTATTGATAAAAGGATGGAAGAGTTTTGTCAGGCTTTGTTTCTACACATGATAACAAAAGAAGCTAGTAATGCAGTAGAAAACAGTTCCAGGGAAGATGCCTCCCGTAAGGCTTGCATGCAATATATGTTTCTGATTGTATTTCACCTGATGGTACATGAGTCCCTCTTCTAAAACTGTACCTTTTTAATAGCTACTGCTGTCTCTTCATATATTCAGAGTACCCTGCTTTCAGAGGGCCAAGCCAGAAACCATAAATAAATCAAGAAAAAGTCTGGACTTCAGGGTTGTGGGGGTTTTTTTTTTGTATGGTGTTTTTTTGAAAGCAGCTGGAGCTTGATTGATTCCATTTATAGCTTTCCTTTACAAGTGAGCTGAAATCAAGGGATTCTTTCAAGAAGTTCTTCTTCCATTTTATTCCATTTATCTCTAAAAAAGGGGAGGAACTAGTTCAGGCTTATGTAGAGATGAACCTGAGAGTGCTTCAGCTGATACTTTTAAACTGAGGGGATTCTGGATTTTCAGAAAAGAAACTGAAAGAAGAGGCTGAAACCTCGCCCTCTGCATAGGCGAGCTCAAATCTCATTAAAATACGTCTTGAGTGAAACATCATGAAAAACTGGTGGTTGCTTGTTATTTGTTGTAAGTGTCATGCTGGTTGTTGAATTCTGCTTCTTAAGAAAAAAGGAGAGCACCGATGAAGGGAATAAATCCAAAGCATTATTTCCCTACCAGTTGGCTATGCCTCCAGAAGGAACATATTACCAACTTACTCATATCTCAGTAAGACTTGGGGTTTTTTTGTTTGTTTATTTGGATTTTTTTAACACAAGTCTCACTGACAGTTACAGGTGGTGCTAGCTAAAACTTCTGTAACTAAAAATCTGGGGTATTTTCCTCACATACAAGACAACACTGAGACTTTGAGTTTCTTATTGTCCATGAGGACTAAAAATTGGAGAAACTGAACTGTTCTCCTGCCACGTAACTCTTGTTGACTGCTTTTTGCTTAAAGCAAGATTTAAGCCAAGAGCATTTCAAATATTTGTTGTCTTGATTTAGCAGCTAATTCAAGAGGAGAATCTATTCAGGGGAAAAGGATGTATTGAGCTCTGAGCAAAATAACTATGTCTACTTGCCTTTTTTTTTGTCTTGAAAAATACTTTTTTCTAGCTTCAATGGAAGTCTCTTATGCCTTTTGGCCTTTTTACAGCTTTTGAATAAATTACAAGGAAAGAGCTTCTGTAATGTATTTATCAATAACAGCTTCTCAGAATCCTGTGTTTAAAAAAAAGAAGTGTCAAGATGTATGATAGCTTCTGATTGTCAGGTTTATACTTTAGTTCTAATCTTCTGCAAAAATATTAACAATATAAATCTTTAATGTACTTTTTTTCTGCACTGATAATTAATTTGTTACTGACATATAAGCTCTTAGCTCAGACTGGTGAGGGATGCTTATTGGAAATCACTGTATTGAACAAGGATAGTATGTGCGAGATGGTATTTTTTTTATTACAGCAGCATCTAGAGGCTTTATCTGAAATTATATTTCCTCTGCTAGACACTGTATGAACACACAGCGACAGTACCTGCCCTACCTACACTCCCCCCCCCAAAAAAAAAACAAAACCCAAGCCACCAACACCCAAATATGTCACACAGGTGACATGCTCAAATTAAAATAAACACATTTTGATGGTGCATATAAAGAAAAGTAAGATATTGGAGATGACAGTCGTATTTTGTTTGTAAGAAACACAGGGTCTATTTCTGAGAAGTATGTTTCCTAGTCAGTCAAATAGCCAATGCCAAAAGCTGGTTCAGCCGCAAAGTCTTTCCGGCACGGTTTCTGACTGGCTTACCATTTCCTAATTGCAACAGACTGTAAGGTTGCTATCTTACACATAGGACTCTTCTGTGAATTTTTCGGTTTGGTGATGATGATTCAGTCAATCATTTTTAAGAAAGGTGATGGTCACGTAAAACATATCTTTCCCTGATTTTAGGATTTGAGTAAGAACTTTGTTCCATTGTTGATTGAGATGGCAGGCAGTGATATTTTTATGATGACTATCAAGCTGAGAAATGGCATAGATGTGGAAATAATGTTTCACTAGAACATTTGTCTTTATTAGAGTAATTCATAAAAATCATCTTACTTAAGCCATTCGGGAATGAATACAGAGATTAAGGAGAGTTGGTTCCAAAAACTTCTTAGAGAGGGGAGCTAAAATTTATCTTTAACTTGTGGCAAGACTTTGGAATTAAGTTATGGGTGTGACTGAAGGACGACATTCGAGTTTGTCATGTAGTTGCAAGAGTAGCATAGCTGGGCATTACAGGTGTGCATATGTGCACATGTAGTGCTCCTGAGCCATAAATTTCCTGGCTGGTGCAGGACATCCCCAGTCAGTCATCTGCAGAGATGAGAGCTCTGAAACTCCAAACCTAGCTGAGCAATGGGATTGACTGAACTGGTGGCCTTCACAACAACATTTGGCTAACTGGTGCAGGAATTCCCCAGGTGGGAATCTCAGGCTGTCCTGGAGATCCCACAGGCAGCTCTTGCTGTGCTCATGCTGATTTCTACTTTTCCATGTGTCGATTAAGAACCTGGCAATGACACAGAGACTCTCCAGGTAGTTCCTGCAGCAGAACTGATCAGGCTGCACCTAAATAAAGCACTTGCAAACAGTACATAGAAACTGTTCCTGCAGGTGCAGAAATGGTCACACAACGCAGTCTTTCGTACATAGTTAAGACAGGTGGGTCGTATTTTGCATATAGTTTATGTTAATCAATAGCAATGGATCATGCACATGCTGGATGTTCATGTAGAGCTGTGGGCCAACAGGATTGTAAAATTTCAGCAAAAGAAGTTTCCCACTGCAGATGCTGTTGCAAGTATCTTTGCAGTACGGATTTCGGCTGCCATACAGAAAGCAACTATCATGTCTGAGATCTGATTCCTAAAGATACTAATAAATTAGTTTTCTTTAACAGTCGCTCTATGTCCTATGTCTCCAACAGACTCAAGAGTGGAATTACAAATGGAGTATCTGCTCCAGTGTGGAAGTTGCAATCACTATCCACAAACCGAGGCAAAATAAAAAATAATGCAAGAAATCATGGAAATAAAATGTTAAATGAATCAGACTCTACATGAACTAAAAGTATCTGGCTTTCTCTAGGTGTCCTTGCTTCCCAAGAGTAGATTACAGTGTACAGTTATGGGTAAAGGAGTACAAGTAGGTATAGAGTGTATAGATTCAACTCACAAAAATCTCATTCTGCAAAGTCAAAAATGAAAATTTTAGTATAAGACTTGAACGGCATGCAAGGATAGAGATATTGAGATTTCACACTGTAAGGTTACCTGATAGGTCATTATGATGGCATCACATGAACACTCAAGATGCTGTTGGTAATCAGGTATACGGCATTTATTTGTGGTTGGGGTAATGAAAGGAAATACTTCCCAAAGTAACTTTAATTTAGACAATCAGAAAGAAAAACACAAACTTAATCATTTTATGTAGAAAGAATCATTGCTGTTCAATCAGATATGATACTTGTTCTAATTTTGAAATTAATTTGCATTACCTGGATTTGGTTTTCCAGTTTGATATTGTCTTGAGTTGAAAAACCTAGAATAATAAACATTTAAACACCAGTAAAAAGTCATGTTCGTGTTTAACAAAGACTATACAGTAATACTGGCCATTAGGCTTTGTGCTGAGAATGTATGTGCCAGATCCCCAGCTACTATCACATGTATTCAGCACGGCTATACCCATTTTATTGACAGAGGGTTTGTCTGAAAGTTGTCCAGAATTCATGTCACTAAACAATTTCCTTGATCACCTTTAGCAACCGTTTAACAAATTGATTAGTTAACTGATGACATTCACACATTTTCTAGAAAGCATCTCTCTACCAAATTTGCCACAGTGCTGATTTTCATAAACAATGTTGATTAAAAGTACTTAGATTAATGCAAGAGTGAAAGAAGCCCTATGGTAATTCAGTGTTCTACCTAGTTAACCTAGCATGAATTCAGTGTTGATTTTTCATTCAATTCTTATTGCATTTAGCAGCAGTGTGCTTTTACTTGTTCAAAAGTACATTTCAGACAGATGTGAGGAACACCTGACTTCCGTATTTTTTTAAAATATGGTTTAATGAGTTTGGGGTATATAAGATATGATTACAAATTTGTAGAGGAGCAATTAACTTTGAACAAGTCTATGTAAAATGCAGCATAAACAGAAAATTAACAATGTAACTCACAGACTGATGATGATCTATTAGATCATTTTAAATGTTCTTTTAAAATTTACACAGAAAAAAGCTTACTCTTGAATTATTGGTTTAAGCTGAGTGCCGAGGTCTTCACAGTGAAACCATTTTTCAAAGAGGACACTAGTTGATTCTCCAACATAGTATCTGACAAAGTAAAAACATTAGTCAATCCTTTTATTAACTAACTGATCAGGCAGTTTCAGTTTTTTCAATAAAATAGCTACTTGATGTTGTGTAAGAGCGTGTTATTCTCATGCCTGATGTACTTTATTCTGAAGAATGGTTGTTTAGGGAAGCTTCCTGTTTCCTTGGTTAGTGACTTGGTGGGTGAGTGCTGATTTCTGTGGAGGGCCTTGTACTTCTGCTGATCAACCTCAGATAAGTCACCAAAGTCCTCTAGCAAACTTTCCAGATTTAACCCTGGAAATGATGGGTGCCATAGTCCCTTGGGACCAATAACTCTCACTTTGGATGTAGTTACTGCAAAAATAACTGGCCCCAAATACATTTTCCAGTAACTGCTTCCATGCAGCTTTGAGATAAATTCTCATATTTAAGACAGTCAGCTTGCTTATTGCCCATGCATGGACTGATAAGAAAACAAGATGACTTATAGACTTGTTTGCAAAAAATAAATGGTTGTCAGATGTGTAAATTTGGGAAGTGTTGTTCAGCTCACCCCTCTGAAGAGGAACTTAGTGCTTCACTTGCATCATTTCATGTCTTAACAAATAAATAAATTGTGCTGAGATCAACAGGTCAAGGTTGCTTTAATCTATAGAATGGCAAAGATAGAATTTACCTACAGATTAAAAAGAGACTGTGTGGACTGGTAAGGGAGTTATGCTCCAGTACGGTCACTCATATTGCAACTGACTGTAAACAGGCCCTATGTGTCCTTTGGGTTAAAGTCACTGCAATGTGTGTTTAAAGAGGGGAATGAGGCTTATATAATTATACTGTGCAGATTTGTGTATTCATGTCTGTATTATGTATCTATATACATATTGTCCAGAAACGTTCTAAGAGCTCCTCAGCTCCTCATGTTTTGCAAAAACAGGGTATTCAGAGGAGAGTAATATTAATGCCTTCAAGATGGAAAAAGCTGTGCTACAAGCACAAATTTTGAACACAGAGAATCTGCAGAGAAAAGAGATATTAGAAATGGTTGGGAAAAAGCTTTGCACCTGGGAAACACTTTGCACCTTACTAGGCGTTAAAGAATCCAACCACACAAGTAACATCAAACTTGGTTGTTTCTGTACTTGTTTCCCACAAGATTAAGATTAGCTACTGCATTTTTCTTATAGTACAAAGCATGTAATCATTACTCAGGTCAAAACACTGGAGCAGGCTACTTATTCTTCACCTGTACAATGACTGGCATGCTGGGGGATCTGATTTATGACTGAGGTTTGTAGGCATGGTAAATAATGGAAGAGTAATGTAATATTAGCCCTTGAGTCTGCATACTTCAAATGTTTATTATGACTTCCTCTTATACAGTCTTTGCTGCAGGTGGCTGGGAGTGAAAAAAATTTGAGAAGATTAGAGATTCTGGTTGGAAACCCCCATCTCTCCCAGGCACACACACAGAGAAAATCTAGGTTCAAAAGTATGACATGATTGTTCACTTCCAGAACTTCAAGTGTCTTTGTTCATCATGTCAGTGTGAAAACAAGGGCACTAAAAACCTCTAAGTGATTTATTTTCAGGCACTTGATTTGATATTTTCAATTAAGAGTGTGCTTTGTTAATCCATTTTTTTTTCACACCTGCAAAACATATGATAGCTTTTAGTTTAATTTCTCCACAAGAGCATGACTATACTGGAGTGCAATTCTCTAGATCTACCTGGGATCCCTAAAAAGGCATTCAGCATCTAACTTGTACCATTCACAGACTTCATGTACAAGGCAGGTTATCTTACTTAAAGTTACCTAAAGCTACTCATGTTCCTTTATTACAAATAAAAACAGTCATCTGAATCACTAGCAAATTGTTTCTAGCTCAAAATATCTTTTTAATAATGTAAGTGCTCACGATCCACAGACCTGCAATGAAAGGGAAAAAAAGGACAAGTGCATAGATGAACAACGTTTTAAATGAACTGAATTTGTCTTTACCTGATTGGATTCCAAGCTAGTTTTTTGAATGGTCCCTTTCTTGGTTTCTTATTGCTTTTTTTAGTCTTTTTATTTGAATGAAAAAGTGTATCTTTCTAGCTCTGCATATTGGCAATCTTCCTGCTGTGACACCACCCATGCAACAATCAAAACCATAGGCAAAAGGACAGAAACAGTACATTACAGATATTACTGCAGTTTAAAACCTTTATAAATTACACTAATAGCTATAAACTCTCTATGGTCAGTTGTATCTGGTTAATATCAATACAGCTTTTCTAACTTGGCTAATGTTACTGCTGTGATTTCCCTTCTTAGACTTCTGAATTCTGTATGATCACAGGACAAAGCTTAGTCCTGCTCCCACTAGAATACAAAGTAAACCTCTCATTTTTTGGAAGATGTTGTTTTCATAAGGCAATAAAAGTTAGGCAGAGGTGTATACAATGTAGAGGGGTTAGTGTCAAGAAAATTTACTTTTGTTTCCAGCTTCCCACACACTTGCCAAAAAAGCTCTTCTTTATTTTTTTGCTTTTGGTGCTTACAAAGGAATTAATGTTCTGCTTGCCAGAACTGATAAAAAAATAATTTTTGATTCATATTGTTACAGAGCTCTGAGATTTTAAAACTTAAGGTGATAGCGGTAGGCAACACATAAGTAGAAAGCTATGACCACAACATTCATTTAAGACATTTCAACATGTTCCTTGTTTAACTAAATCAAATGCTAAATGAGATCTCTGTTTATGTGTGTATAGATAAATAGATGTGTGGATAAAATTAGTACAAAATTGCTGGGGTGAATCTGATAAATTATCAGGAAAGTAAAATACAGTAATGTATTTGACATGAGAAATCAGTTTGTTGTGAATCCTAACAGATTAGCCAACAGTTTATACTTCACCTGAGCCCATCAATTTCTGTCTTTAATCTTTCTCTCTCAATCACAAGACCCACAGTGTCTGTGTATCTCTGAGGAGAATGAGGTATCCTAGCAGGCAGGAGGAACATCTGTTCAAAGAAACAGGAAAACATCAGTGTCAGGAAATCTTTGTTCTTTGTGCTGTCCTTCCCCTGATCACCAGCTCGTAAAGCCCTCTGCTCCTTGCCCTACTTTTCCCCTACTCATTGTTGATCCTGTGTTGCTCCTTTGCAGCTGCACCCACTTTGGTGCCAACAGCGCAGCAGAGGCTGTTTCATGCTTTCTCAGTGAATGATGACGACTGACGCTGCAATCAGCACTGCTTCATCAGGTGCTCTGCTCCTGGTTTGATCATCATTGCTAGACACAATTAAAAGAAAATCTAACCAGTTACTCATCTGGAATTTATAAATTTAGTGTGATTTCTGAGTAGCTGAAATGGAAATAAAAGCAAGTTTGTTGTCAGCTCAGGAAGCTGACAAACTAAACATCCACAGGTATCCCTTCAGCACAGCGAGCACCTGTGATTGTGTGATGAGTGTTATTCTCTCCAGAAATAATTAACAAATATAAGGGGCTACTTATTCATGCAAGTGACAAAGAGAATAGGCAACATCTGGTTGGGAGGAGTCTATTACTGAAATTTGAGAATAAGCCTTTTTATGGCAGCTGTCTGACTATGTAGGAGGCTGGTGAGCCTGTGCTTTTCTTCAGTGCTACAGGCTTCTGAGTTGAGTTTGGGCGAGTCATTTGCAGTTTCTGTCTGGAAAGCAGAGCTAATGAAAGTGCTTCACCAGGACTGGTGTCAGTCTTCCTGCTACGATATTGTTGCTCCTCTTCTTTAATGCTTCTGGTACATGCTAAGATCTTGGATGGATGTAGTTCTCCGGTGTGAAGTGTATTACTGGAATCTCACAATCAATAGGTTTGAAAACTTAGATTTGTTTCTTCATTGAAAATGTTGTAATACTTCTGACAAGCCATTGGGTCTAATACATGTCTTCCATTTTAAAGGCTGGCCCCACTAGATCCAACAATCCTTTCAAAGACTGAGTGCAGTTCAAGCTTGTGACAATAACGAGGGGCAGTTGTAGCACATCTAGTAACTTGCAGTAACATCCAGTAAAACAGCTAGCCACACTCTCATTAAGAGCACTGCAATATATGCTTCAGCAAGTCCACTGCTACTAGGAAAAATAACTGAGTGCAGCTGGATAGATTTTATCCAGAAATTGCTCTTTTAAAAATGTTCTTGTATTGTGGTGGTTGCGAGGGCCAGCTGTGAGGACTAAAGGTGGCTGAAAATACCTGAATCTCTGAACTTTCTAAGTTCTAGGCAGTTTGCTTAATGATGTGCTTGGGTGGGTGGGCAGTCTGTACCTGACCGTGTAAATAAAAGACTGGCTTACTTGAATGCACATGCCAGATTCCATGCCATGCACTGGAATAAGAACTCCTCTCAGTATATTCCTGACTATCTGAATGGGTATCCCAAATGCCCAGAGACATTTTCATCTGTTATTGAAATCACTAAATGTTGAACAGAGTCTGCTGTAGTTTGCTGTTAATTACACAGAATTTGCTATATTGCATTCAAGATTTTAATGATGATGCCATCTCTTGCACAGCAGGGTAAAATTGATTTTTAAATACTTCATAAAATATTCACTTAACATACCTATGTAGAACCATTACAGAAAAACAACCCTGTTTTACCTCCCCTTCTCGGATGACAATGTCTTTTTGTTTTCCACTTTCAATTATCTTCAAACACATATCTCCTTTAACCTGGTAAAAAAGCTGAAGGAATAGGAAAATAACATTAAGGCAACTACTCCAAATCATTCTCTACTTCGTATTCTGTAAATAAAGGATACATGTACAAATACATTCGATCTGTAATTGCAAATATTTACAGATTTTTTTCTATTACTAAATAACGGATTTCTGACCTTTGCTTTTGAAAATGTTACTAAATATGTATCATTTCCACTGACTTACATACATTAGACAATCTATCGAAGAGGTTTGTAACTGGTTATAGATCTATTCTGGGAACCCAGTGGAATTCCATTGTGCTGTCTTTACTCCTGGGAATTACTGTTTGTAGGGCTGGGTTGTTATGGTTCAGACATCGGTTAATTACACCGTACCTAAAGCTTTATTTCAAATGTAGTAGGGTCTTCAGTATTACATTCAGTCAAATTAAATGTCACTTTTCTAAATGAGTTCCAAATATGCATGCACAGGCTTTTTATGTGTATTATTTCATTTTTCAATGGAGATTTCTCATATGGGAATAACTGGCCATTTGGAAGCTGTTCTGCTTTATTTCTGTGGATACCTTCAAAGCTCAGCAACAGCTGGGCCTCTTCCTAGTGTGTATGTAAAAAGATTACATTCGAAGCATGTATAAGGACAGAACCACTGAACCCATAATTCTCTCTTCAGTGACCTTTCCACAGGTCTGTTTTCAGAGTACCTTTATGGGGGCTCTGAGGTGCTCAGACGTAGCCTCATGTTTCAGGGCAGAACTGTGCTATGACCTGTAAGCAGGTCTCCCTTCGACCTGGAATAATGGGCATATTGTTCCTCATTTTATACAGAGCAATAATACTTCAAAAAGTCAACTTTAATTTCTGCCATTATCTGCCAAACTTCTATATGCTTTCCGTGTTCTGTTTGCCATACCTAGAAACGAAATGGATTAATTCATATAATTGCTAGCGCAGCTGAAATTGTCTGCAACCTGATTAAAAGTTAACTATAATGAAAATTCTAATACTTATAAAACTTATAAGTTATAATGACCTATAATGAAAATAATTTTATTTATAGTAATTGACTACAATTTCAGCAGAATGGAAAATAAATAGGGGAGAGAAGAAACCACCAAAATATAAAAAAACCCAAACTAAACCTTTTCCAACATTAGAAGAGCATGTCAATTTTTTCAATCAGGATTATTTTCAAAACAGTTTTGAAATATTAATACATGCCCCTGAGAATTCAACAAACACCTTTATGAACATAAGAAAGAATAAATATACTGCCAAAGGAATGAAACAGTAGACAGAACTGAAGATGTACTGTAAAAGAGCTCATGCTGAGAGCTATTACATGAGTGAAAAGTTCACCTTCTGCCAGGGACATGACCATGGATAAATTATAACTCTTGTCTAGATGGCCACACTGCCAGGCTGCTTATCCTCCTTGCACTCCATTTCCCCTTGTTCTTTTCCTGTAATTTTCTTTGGTGTTACTGAATGACCATATAAAATGTGATAGTAGCCCTCACTGCAGAGCCCATCGGGCAAGGCTAACTGCTCATTGTACAATACAAAGCGATTGGAGTGGGGAAATGATGTCTCCTTCATTTCAAAAAGGACTCATCTAAGACCATAAGGTCCTGATGGATTATCACACAGGCCATTGGTAATATGGCACTGATAATGCTGAAATTGAAAGATCCTTTTTGAAACATTGAGCTTTGGAGTGTTATCTTCCCTATAATTACCAAGGAAGCTATTACTGAACATATGTAGAGGACATGGAGAAGAGGGAAAGGACAACAGAGGCAGAGGCTTTATTCCGCTTGTGACCGTGAATCACACGGCTAAGCAGGTCTCTGGTAACGAGAGACTGGGGAGGGGAATGGGGCCATCCAGTTCAGGAGTCGAGCATCACAGTCATAAGGAAAGTTCCTGAACACTGAAATTTGAATGAAAGGAATTGTTTTGCAATGGGAAAGTGGGAATAAGGTGAGCTACGCATTGTCAGCAAAAGTGTTTTTCTGACTGAATTTAAATAGTACCTTTCACTGTAAATTATGGCCTATTCTTCAAAACCCTTTTTTTGAAAAAATGTCTGAGTGCTTCAGTCATCCATAAATCATCTGATGTAACTGTGATTAATACAAGTGGCAGTAATTATTGATTCTACTGCTATGCTTATATTATACCCTGAACTTTTATGAAGAAAGCTGTCAACTGTTTTCTTTGTGAGTTACAGTCCATGTCCATTTCACAGGACAATTTGGCAACACAGTATTGTACTGTCTTTTTGCAGGAATGTTATTTTTTCTAAATGCTGACTGAGCTTTGCATCCTGGGCAAATCTAACCTCTTCCTAAGTATCTCCTGGAAAAATGAAGGCCTGAGTAAGGAAGTACTGGTGTGTGTGTGGCTGCGAGCACACACATATATACACAAATACGTATGCATATATAGATAGACAGTAAGTCAGTAGGGTTCATGCCACCTGAAAATATAAACTTTTTTAGTTGGTCTGTTTTTACTGGGATAATCTGGTATCCATTCACCATAGTAATACTGAAAACTGAGGAAATTAATAACATTTTCACTCTGTTAGCATCTTAATGACAAGGTCTCTTGTTACATGTAATTTATATATCTCCTTGCAGAAAATCCTAGATTTGTACATTGCTGCTGCATAATGGATCAAAATCTGACATGGATTTGTCTTTCTGGGGGAAGAATGCGGCTCAAGGAAGATACAAAAGTTGCGCAACTTTCTTTTTATCCCTTCTGTTATTAAATGTGCTGATTTGGCATTATTTTATTATTTTTATACCTCCTTCTTTTCTTCCTTTCATTTTGCAAGACTTTTGCCTTTCATTTAGCTTTCGTGCTTACTATGTGGCATCTTCTTTTTATGATTACACTAGCCTTGCCTCTAGAAGTTAAGCCACCTAGAAGACATTCTTTACCCTAAGCATAACATTTTTTCATAACATTGCTCAATATCATTAAGACTGTAGTTATACCAATGAAAATGACATGGAAAGCCCCTTAGGATTGAGAATTTATTGTTTGAGTCATTTAATTGTCCTTAAATTCTCTTTACTGTAGGAGAATTACATCCTCCTCCTTAGTCTGCTTCACCCTTCTTGATCGTGCTTCAAACCTGACAGTATTGTGTTAAGCTGCAGTGAAAGGCAGCATGACCAGTGCTGAATCATTCTCAAGACTGTAAAGGGGTATTTCACTCAATTATGCAGACTCATAAAACAAATTATGCAGGCATTCCTGCAGACAACAGGTGGAGATGCAGAGATGTGGGAGTTCACTGTTCCCTTCAGTGGAAGCATCACTGAAGCTGCTTGTCTTGGTAGGTATTCATTTCAACGAGGTGGTAGAAAGTGTGGATACTACCTTAAAAAGAGTACTATCATCTCCACAGTATTAATATAGCGAGAATTGTATTGCTCCTTCATCAACGTATGTGTATCCTAGCAGAGTAAAGAAGAAAGCATGTAGTAGGGGCAGGACACAGTATTTCTATTTGGCCAATTAAAAAGCAAGGTTATTTTATGTACAGCAATGTATGTAATTTAATTTAAATCCACCTTTGATAGCAAACTCTGCCTAGATGTAGGAGCCCAGGGCTCTGTGAGGGTTTTTGTAGTGGAGAGCTTATTCACAGACCTCTAGAAATACCTGCAATTTGCAGTGTACTTTTTGACTACTGATGGCTTCTGAAAGTGGAAATTGGGATTGCTCAGCCACTTCTGGGATTAGGCTCTGACTTGGCATATCCTGTCTTGTATTGCTTGTCAGATTGCTAAGTACTAAATTAATTTGCAGAGCAAATCAAATTCTGATGTGGGAGTAGAGCCTGGGTGTTCTCCAGACTTCAGCGATGATTGATCTATTTGAGCACAGAAAAACAATTTTCTCCCTCTCTCCTCACAAGGTTTTTCAGCCATCAGAAGTCTGGGAGGCAAACAGATGAGGAAAGTAGAGAAAATTATGTTGTGGGTTGCTTTTTTTTTTTTTTTTTTCCCCTCTCTGCTCATTTACATGTCATCTGTGAAACCTGAATACTAGCCAAGACTCACCCCAGTGATTTTATGTAGCAAACTTATTTCTGAAGACACAATCTCCTTCTGATGCAAAAGGATAATCAGTCTTATTACTTTGCAATAGGAGCTTTATTTCTTATCATAGTATTCAAAGAGTTTTCACCAGATAAATGTGGGGTTTTTTAAACGTAAAAACCAATAAAGTTTTTCTTGCTGTGCTGCAACTCAGGTTCTCAGTTCTATTTGGAAGATAAGCACCTCAATACCACCTACTGGACTGCTCATCTAGCCTCTCTTTCCCCTCCTTAGGTATCCAGTATCCCCATACAATGCAAAGGGAGAATTGACAAGCTAGGGAATAGTTTCTCAAAAGCTTGCTGCCTGGAGAGCAGCGCACACTAGAAGACGGGGTCAGGCTTGATTTAAGCAGGTAATTTGTCAGAAACTGGAGCCAAGTCTTACTTGTGGTGTCTATGTGAGTTGGAGAAAAGCCGAAATCGAAACTCTGGTTAGAAAACTCATGAGCTGTGGCAGATGTGACCTCAAATCTGCACGATGTTTCAGAGCAAGACATGACTATAACTCAGACTGCGTAAATACACCAGAAGAAGATGAAGAGATTGGCCAAGATGATCAAAGGAGAGTGAATTTCTGTTGAGAGTCCTCTTTAGGACTGCAGTGTGAGAGCTCTAATCTGTGGGGCTGCATCAGTATTTAGATGGCTGTGTCCATAGGAAACAACCTAGATGTTGAGTGCAGAAACTTAGGATAAAATACAGAAAGCACAATGAGAAGCAGGGCTTTTAAAAACAAGCAGAATATTGTGCCAATGCAAATGTTTTGCAGGTGGTAGATGAAAGGCAGATTTGAATTTCTCTGCACGGAACTGCACTGTTTTATGTAGACTCAACAGCAGAATATAAATTGTTAAGAAATCAAAGTAAGCTAGCTGAGATTCACTGTGTTTAAGTGGTGGACTGAAGAGGGTAAAGAGACAGGAGTCTAACTACTTTTGTGATCCTAGATTTAGCTGTTAGCATATCTCACTTTCCCCTAGAGCAGCCCACGCGATGCAGTAAATAAAATCTGAAATTTGTTTTACTACAGCTAAGCTTTGTTATGATCATGGGTTTTATCTGTCATTAACTTTCTCCAAAACATACAGTCTCCTTCAGTTTTCACTTACCTTCTTTCTTCAAAGTTATGTAGTGACTGTGTAAGGTAAGACTAGAGGTTTTCCCCCACCACCTCAGGCTTTGCAACACCGAAACTCACAAATGCTACTGTATGATAAAAAGTTCAAGAGATAAAAGTAAGTCCAGGACTGTTCCCTGGTACCTGGCATGTGCCTGCTACCCCGTAGCCATTGTGTTAAGCATCATGTCAGGGCTGCCACAGAAGCTTTCAGTGGTCTCATCAAGTTGACTACACAAGAACTGTAGTCACTAGATCTCCCTTGACAAGTGAGATACATTGGAATGACGATTTATATGAAAACTCACAAAAGTAGCTATACAGCACAAATACTTTCTTTTTAGTGCATATTAAGAAAGTTTTGTCTGTACAGCTATATAGGTGCATTCTCACAGCAGTAGTTTTGCCATGGTTCAACAGAAGATGCATTTCCCAAAGCAAGTTTCGCTTTGAGTGTGATTTAGAGGCAGAGAATGTCTGAGTAGATGTTTGTTGACTTAGTCTCGGTTCTGACAGAGAAAGGGGGAACTTCACATTTACAAACAGGAAAAAGCAGAATGAATACGACATACTGGTAAAGTCAAGCCAAAGAATGTGAATGGCTTATCTCTTGTAAGGTGCAGCTTGATTTGGCTCCTTATAAAACCCGTCCAGTGGAAAACAATGTCTAAGGTATGAGGCAGTACTTCTGTGCGGAAGGATGGCAATTAAGTAGTGTGCGGAAACTTAAGAAGGAAGTGAATTAGTACAGAGAAAATTAAGAAGGAAGAAAATGTCAAGTTACATATTTAGGAAACTCCTGCTTGCTGAGAGGAGGAAATAAATTGTGCGAAACTAGCTGCCGTTTAAGCCTAAACAAATGTTCAGGAGACAGTCCTAACGGGCTTTGAAGAGAGTCCAAATCAAGCCTCCAGTTTTTCTCATAATTAGCCAGTCACAACCGATCTTCCCAACACACCTGCAGGATGACAGTGCCAGCAAAGAACAGCTCGGCAGCGGGAAGATGCTCCTGAGCCCTCATCTCTGCATGTGAACTGCTTGCTGCTGCGAACGGCAGGCTAACAAGCACGAGCTGTGCCACAGGATGCACTGTGATAACAGGCATAAAATAATAATGAGTGAACAGATATAAACAATCCTAAATTTAACTGTCTTTTTTGCTATCAGAATAATACTCGTAGAATAGCATCAGGTAAATTTGAGTGAAGGATTTGTGGGGTTTCACATTCATTATTTGGCCTATTAACAGTATGCCTAAATAGTTTGTCTTTCAAATTATCACTCAGAACTATAAATGACCTTTTGCTTGCCAAAATAATGAGCAGAATGTGGCTTTGAATTTTTGGGTTTTTTTAATTCCAAGTCTAATTTAGGAATATGCCATTTTACTAGGAAACTCTGTGCCTCACAATTCTTATCTAATGAAAAACAAGGATCTAAAGGCTTAATTAGATGACAGGAAGGTGCAAAATGTGTCTGATAAAAAACTACGGTAAAATGCAATGTGTGACTGTATTGTATCTCCATAAAATCGGACAAAATTGGCCCATATGTTAAACTAACGCATCTGACGTGTGTATTGCCAATTTTCCTATGTGATAGGAATTTTATGTTTCCATTTTTGGTTGCTGAGTAATTGTGGGGAAAAATGCTAGGTAAATGAGGAAGTATCGATACCTCAAAAATCTTATATCTAGTTGAATTAGCAATAATTTACCATAGTTATATACTGATATAAATTATACGTTTATAGATATGGCTAGCTTTTTATACTGTTGGAAAGTAATGTAATGGATTTCGGGTCATCAAAGGTAGGCCAAAATTCTCTCATACACATGAATATCTTGCAAAGAAAAAAAATCCGAGATAAATGATATTAATCTGACTTTTGTTTTAAGGGAAGAAAGGTAGAGACAAATTTCAAAAATGAAACCGGACAGGAACAGATCAGGGACCAAGGATAATCCGCTATGAACTGGGAGGTGCAGGGAGAGACAAGACCATAAAGAAAATAAAAAAATACAATATATTTAGTATTGTAGTACAGACTATTTTACCAGTTAAACTTCAGCTTCTTTTTTGTGTGTTCTGCTCTTAGTTTAGAGAGCTAATGTATTCTTTAGAGCAAGAAAACAAATTAATTGTATAAAACCAAAAAGGTTAAGCTACAGAAAAAATTATTTGGAATCATTAATTTCCGTATGTACCTTCATTTTATGCTTTACCAAACCTTAAGGTCGTTGGCCTTGATAACAAAATTCATTCACCCTTTGTTAATCTTACATGTAATAGTAATATGCTGTAACAGCAGTGTATAGATTTTCTTTTCAGTGCTTTCTGAGCAGTCATACTACAGATGTGATTACTCCTTTCCCAGGGACGTAATCATGTTGACGAAACCACATTTTGTTTTCCCCAGCTAAGTATCTCTGGACTTTCCTTGTAAATATATGATGGATGCTAAATTCTTCTGGTTAGCAACAACCACTTCCCACATGCTTCTCCGAGACCTGACTTGCCTCCTTCCCAGGCCAAGCAACCTGCCGGCATGGTCCCAGGTGTTGCCAGCACTCCTCCTGTGCTGCCAATGAGAAGGGATGTAATTGAGCGTGTTGGGTAACCCGGTGCATGGCCGGAGGTGCCCGTGCCTACAGCCCTGGGTGGGCTGTGGGACTATGGTGGCAATCCGGAGCAGGCAGGAGTCAGGCTGCAGTAAGATAGCAGCCGCTCTGTCAGAGCAGTACGCCTCTAGCGACTACAAACACCTGCACAGCACAACTGTCACAGAAAATGAATGAAGGCTGTTGTGAAATGGTTGGGTTGGTTTTGTGAGAAATTGAGATTCAATAATGTGAAATATGTCATAACACTTTCTCTAGTTTCCTGTTGGAAATGAATTACAGCAAAATATATCTATTTTGATTGGCTTGAAAATATAAACTGTAGCTCCAAAACGGACTGCATTTTAGTCATTATAGATCAATTAAAACAGCGAAATATAAACAGCCTATAGGTTACCTCTTCTCCTTCTTCAATGTGATAATCCTTCCTTTCATTTGGCCCTCCAACAAACATCACATTTAATTGATGGCGATGCCTAGAAAAGAAAGTGACATTTTAAAGCTACCTCCACTCATTATGTCCTTTACTTCATACAAGTTTTTTTGTTTTTAATTCTTTGAGGACAGTGAGTCAACGAAACAATGCTGAGTGACAAGCAACATCCAGAATGAGAACTCAAAAGACCTGGGACACATCTCTCTGCTCTGCCACTGTCCTGCCCCAGGCCAGCTACCTCCCTCCTGGTGTTTCAGTGCCTCCAGCTATGAAAAGGGGACAGCAATATATAGCAACCGTGGAAAGAGCTTTGAACTGTAAAGATACAGATTGCTACATAATGTCTTTTCAACGTGAGTTAATTAGATCAAGTTTCTGTAAAGGTAAACGAGTTTTTAAGGTTAATAAAGGTAAAAACATGCTTGAAATTACTGGAGATATGGATGATAGGAATTATCAGCTAAATTTCCTTCTATTTATACTGGTTTTGCTAAGGTGAAACAACATTACAATGATTTCATTGTGCTTGTGGTTGATTCAGAAAAGGAGATTCAGGGCCTTTATCTTAATGCTGCCCCTTTAAGAGCCCCAGTGAACACCTCTCTCAGCTGACACAAAGAGTAGATATCATCCCAATTATCTATCAGTCCACTTACACTAATAAAGAGGTAAGGTAGCAGGTTTTCATTTGTTAAAAAACTGTAAATTGGGCCTGTTGGCTGTGATTCAAAATTTGTCCTAAAGCTCTTTTTCACATGTGAACTGGGGGGTGCTGACCTCCTCCTTTTCAGTGACAAGATTCTGGGAAATATTTGGGCTAACAGGAGACTCTAGTAACACAGAACCAGTAGAGCCATGCTCCCCTGCAACGTGGGGAGGAACGATGTGCCTCTGTGTCAGCACCTCGAAAGCCTTAATTGAGAGAAGCTATACTGAACTGCTGAACATACACATTTGATCTGCTACTATTATCATGTTTATCTTGAAAAGTACTTAAATGATAATGAACAACACAGTAGGGATTAATAAAGCATAAATAACAAGTAACAGAGACAAATTCCTTGGTCAAATAAAAGTCTGAAGAATTAAATTAGATTACAATTCTTAAATTGACTATTTTCACCATAGGAAGCTCTATACATTATAGCACTTGGCTTTGTGCCTGTATCCCAAAGTAAGGAACTGAAATCAGAACTGTTTGTACCATGCAGACTTAATATTCATTTTCAAGAATGCAGTGTAATACTTCTGCACTAATAAACCCTTCTACTAAAGAAGGACAGGAAGACGAAAACAGTAATAACACAGCTAATAATTAATGAAATAAATTAAAACCAGCCCTGGAGAGTAGAATAAGAGAAAGACAACCTATGGGTATGTGTAGCCTACTTTTAAGATGAGTTAATTTTTTGTAGAAGCCCATACAGTTTCATTATGAGTTTGAAAGCTAAAAGTGAAAATATTGCTCTAAAAATTATTGTTGCTTAACTTTTTGTTTGGCAAATTTACGAGTCATTCTGTTACCCTAGGGATTTAGCTGGGTTTTACATAACAAACAGGCAACCATGGAATAATCATTCCTATCATTAACATAACGACACTATCAAAAAATTCCAGCTATCAAATAAAAATAGGAACTCCAATAAGTTTGTTTGTCCATATTGCTAAATAAAGTTGTCTGGTTAATATAGCTGCATTAAGTTAAGAAGAAAAATCATAAGGAAGGAAAGTGGTTTCAGTTAAGACTGCCAACATGCAGTTAGCGTATCACAAAGGTTTCAGAGGTGTGCAAATTAGTTGATTGCACTATTTTTAGAGTGAGGTGCTAATCAATGGCCTATTAAGTTTTACATTACTTTTAGATTTCTCTTCTTAATCACATAAAGAAAACAGTGCCAGCAGGCAACAGCTTAAAAAGCCTCAAGATCATGAAGAATCAGATAGTCCATAACCACAGTTAGGTCTCCTTATGGTAAGTATCACATTCTGAGCTCAAAGAAGAGCTTTAAAAGTGCCATAGCTACCCTGTAATTCAGCGATGTCAAGGGTTCTGATTTTGCACGAATTGCTCATTGTGAAGGTTAAAAAACATTTAAACTGGCAAGATGGTATCATTAAAACACATCTAATTAAATTGCAGCCCTTAAATTGCATCCTTTTCTTGACTTTGGTAAAACTCTAAGCAGGTGGTGATTCAGGAATCCAGGTTTTGTTTTGAAATCCCAAACAGGTATTTAAAACGTTTGATTCTCTCAAGTGTACAGAATGCAACTGAATAAAAGTTTGAAAGCCATAAGAAATGTAAATACCAAAAGCCCTACTGATTTGCTGTAAGACCTAGATTTTAACTGTTAATTCTCTCTTGAAACACATATGTTACTTAAACATTTTGAGGTGGTTACCTTCCAGTGATGTAGAAGGCAGTGAGAAAATTGCCTTACACATCTCTACTCAGCACATAAAAAAAAAAGGAAAAAAGTTGGAAAATGTTGGAAATCTATTAGTCACTTCTTGGTAAACTACATAAAATCTTTTTGGAAAATCCTGAAAACATTTAGGTAGCACCAGGAGCAGGTGGTAAGAGACTCAGAATCCATATAGTAGATGGCTTTCCTCTCCTCCTTTATAGGCTGAAGCTATGTTGGAAAATGGATTATATTTTCTTGTAATCTATGAAATTTTTATTCCCAAAAATGTTCCCTGTTTAAATGTGGCTTCTTGCAACGTTTATGGGGAAGACTTGTCAACACTGTATTTAAGGATCTATGTGACTGTCTGACCCCTGATAGACATCATGTTCCAGAATTAACTTTAGGATTACACAGAACTGCTGGTAGGGGCTGCAGAACAGTGCAGTAATGACAAAAAGGTTCATCTTACTGCTGAAGAAAAAAAACATTAATATCCCACATACTGTAAAATACTAAAATTTTACCTTATTGGTAAGCTTTAGAAATGGCTATGCGTTACCAAATGCTTCCTAAATCCATTTTGAAAACAAAAGAAATTAAAACACTCATAAGGATAAGACACTTTCCTCATTGTCTCCCCCCGTGAAACTACTGTAGTGACTCAAGTTTCATAATTTCTCAGTTAAACATATAACTGTATTTTCAACACAGTCATCTCAGTAAGGATGTGCCCTTTACCTTATTTTTGTCTTGCAACCATTACTTTGAAAAGTAACCCTTGAACTTGTGAATGGAAATTAATGTCACTGCTACCATACTGCCCATTCAGCTTTTGATTAGATGCAGTGTTTCAGGCTAGGGCAAGAGGCACATTCTTTGGTGTTTTTTTTTAATAACTAAAGTTGCAAAGCAAGATTTAAAAAAAAAAAATAAAAGCAAGAAAACCACTTTTGATTTTCTGTACAACTTGTAGGTTTATATCACTCTTTATAGAGAATATTTTCTTACAAAAGCCTTCTGTATGTGGAGTTATGGACAAAATATATTGTCCTCAACTTCACTGACAAAAGAAATCCTTGTTAACGTTACGACTAGAAGGTGCCACTTGTTGGACCATTTACAGTGGAATTTGCTCATGACCTTTGACACTGAGAATATGTGTGCTGTACAACTGTATAATGCCTGCTCTTTTTTCTTATATTAGCTGCCTCATTCAGAATATGGTTTGCAGCTCTAAAGTGCCAGTCAGTGCTCTGAAACACTGCCTCTTCAGCCTCCTGCTGAACAAGCCTGCCTTGACAGTTCTGGAAATGCCCTGGAAACCTGCTCCTGCAGTGCCCCTACCCTTCCCTTCTCCTCATCTTTCAATGATATGTCCCACTGCTTTTGCTTGCTCCTGCAGATTTGGCTCCTCTGCAATGCTGAAATGACTCTCAGCAGCTCTAGCAGCTGTTTCAGGATGTAATTAGGTAGCACTAATCTGTTAGCTAAATCTTATCATTTGTGGACGTGATGTTGTCTCCTCAGATTTCTATGAGTTTATTGTCACAGGGCCTGACACAAAGTACCTTAACCCAGTCTAACTGCCTTCAGGAGACTTGTCGTTGAGGCAAATATCTAATATTCAAGTTGATCTTTACAGCTTCTGCAGAGTTACTGAGAACCAGAATCACTTTCTGTCCTCTGACACAGCACTCTGACTGACCGCAGTCTGAGAGGAACTACAGTTCCTACTAATCTTTACCATGTATGCATTTTAGCAGCTTCCTCCTATAGCTAAGAATATTTATATATCTAAGAGCTGGGTTAAAAAGAAAAAAAGGTCTTCATTTACTTACATAAGCTTATTGCACACAGGCGGCAAAAAGGCAGCTTTGTTTTCTTCTATCCATGTTCTTACATTTACAAGAAGCTCCATGGTCCACCAGCTATGAAACCTTTGGTGAAGATCTTAGAGTTTGCAGAGGGCTCCTTCCGTAAGCAAACTGCACGTGACTCCATCCCCGGAGCCCAGGGGATTGGCTGGTAGAAGAGGTGTCTTCAGGCCCGAGTGTCAAGGGGGACACGTCCATCAGCCAAAGGTTACTTTGTAAAGAGTACTAATGCTCCAGCAGCTTAGCTAATAATTGACTAGTGTTTTTAAAACATGTATTTTCACGGGACACTTATTCTGCCCACAGGTTTCTTAATTCTCTTTACTGCATCAATGGGAGTGTGTATGTTACCTCTTTACAAAAATTGCCTTGTTACGTTGACAAACTGATAGTTAGGAAAATAGGCAGGACTTTAATATAGAAGCAGTTTAAAAGCTAAATGCAAGTTGAGAGCAGTTGCTCAGAGTTTAATCGCATATAAAATATAGAAGAAGTATTTTTAGACATGCATAAACACATATAGGTGTTTTGGGCTTGGTAAGAGCCCCATTTTCTGTTCCCACCTCCCCTCAACCTTGTTAGGCTGAACGTTTTTCGGGGGGGATGTTTGAAAATATTGGGAACTACTTCTGGCAGATAACAAAAATAAAGATGTCTCTACCCTTCATAAGACCAAAAGCAGCTGTACATAAACGCTGTTTTAATCTGATCCTCTTTGCCAACATTGTAGCAGGGCTTGCTGGAGAGCTGAACACAGTTCAGCCCTTCGGGAAAGTGCAGCATATTGTCATCAAATCATCAGGCAAACAAGAAACTGAGAACTACCAGGTATTCTGGAGCTGTGCTAGTCTTTATTCCCTCACTAGCTTCCGTTCAATTTCCACAGAGTTCCTACAGGATCGCTCGCTCTTTTCCCTGCTCCTCCCCCCCCCCCTTTTTAATAAGCAAATGCATAAACATTTATTTCTCAGACTTGAAATACATGAAACGGATGGTAAACAAAAAACCCCAAGACATTACAAAATTTTAGCACTTTTCAGTTGCTCTTGACATAGCTTAGTCTTCTCATTAGATCTACACTGTGCTTAGTGGGTGAATGTGTATGGGTATAAGGTTATAATACGATTTGTTCAAATCGAGCGGTGCATCCTCCATGGCTTGTGCGTATGGGCAGTGCAGTTGCTGGACTAAAGAGTCAGTATGCTGGAACACTAAAAACCTGGGAGTTCTTTAGCTTATAGTGTTATAATTCTTCAATGGAAAAAAGCAACAGAGTGCAAGTTTGAACTAATACCATGCTCTCATTCAAGCATGTGTAAGGATGACTCTATTTTACCTTCATCTCTAGTACTTCTTTGCAATTTAGTTTGAACTAATTACGTCATTGATCAAAAAAAATCCATTTATTTTGGGATGAAAAGATCCACATGTGAATTACAGTCCTGCTAGATTAGTACAATCACTATGGGATAATCTCCTCTGAAATAAGCCCAAAGTAATTGTTATTTCACTCAATTATAAAAAAACCCCCACACCATTATTTATTTAACATATGAAATTTCTACCATCAGAATGGCTGTGGTGAGACACCAGTGCATAGCAAAGTCATTAGCCTGGTTTTGGACCTACAGACAAGCACATTTCAGTGCTTTTTGTACCATAGCCTGCTGGCACACAGCTGTGAAGGAAAGAGATCTATTTAAAAAGCACTTTCACTTAGAGGATTGTGACCCAGCCTGGTGGGACCAGGAGAACTGAGGACACTCTGCTTTAGTGACCATGCTTTTGTAAAGCTCTGCCTCATCGTTAGTAATATGTATTGCAGAGCAGGACTCCATTTGTCGGGCATGAAAACCAAGAGATTGTACAAAGCCACAGCAGGAAAAACCACAGATCCTGGAATTGATAGAGCCAAGCCTTGTTCACCACAATATTAACGTGCCGGTTTTAACTGCAGGGCTATTGTCTGCAACCCTTACTCTAATCCCTAGTCTCTACTTTTTGCCACTAGGCAGAATGCAAGGTACTATTACCTGCAGAGAAAACTATCTCAGTCACAGGCTGATAAATCCATTTTGTGGCTAGAGTGAGGTATGAAAACCCAATAGCTAGATCTACTCAGGGAGCAAACAAATGAAGTTCTCTTATAAAATTCACCATTAGCATGAAGCGGAGGTTATTATCACCAGGTAGCATTTTCTGCAAACTTCTGAAATCAGTGGGTTTTGAAAAACGCAGTTAATGGCCTCTCCATGCATATAACAGGTATAAGGGAACATTGCCCTTTTTTGAGGGGGAGGGCTAAGAAATGGTCTGCATGGCCTTGAAGTACTGGGGCATGAAACCCTCTTTCTATGAAGTATATCGAAGAGTCAAGGAGACGAGCCAGCGCTCAAGTCTCTGTGAGACGCCAGTAAATACATATCCCTCGTGACCTGATTGGGGCCTGGATTTATTGCTAGTCTATTTTGCAGCGACTCTTCACATCCATCAAAGGCTGTTCTAGCAGCTGGCGTTTCTGCTCTCCCTTTTGGCTCAGATCCTTTCCTTCATGCAAAGGTAAGGGCTTGATTTGTCAGCTTTTGCTGCCAGAGAAGCGTGAGACTACCAAAGCACAGAACTACTACACAGAAATAATCCATCTTTTGCATTGAGGGTGCAGGGAAAATGTGGTAGTGGAAAAAACTGAGTTTAGGACAGCGCCTACTCTATTTTTCTGCTTTCCTCAACCACCACACCTATTAGAGACTTAAATTTACTAGCTGGTCTCCAGCAGGCAGGCTACGTCAATAAAAAGCACATAAGCTAAATATTGTGTTTCTTGTTAGAAGAGGTGTTCAGGTGCGTTGGCCAGGATTTTTATCTATATTAAAGTCATATCTGGTCATTTTTTCATTACTCTTTAGATTAATTTTTTTTCACCTGAAGAACTGATGATAAAAACCTAGAATAGTTTAGAGCCCCTGGGGAGAGGGAAACAGACAGCAAGTCAGAAAGCATGGATGGTGCCTGCTCCGCTCTGCCCATTTTACTCTTGAAAGCAAACAGCATTGTGAAAATTGGCTCTTAAGCCTTGGTTTTTTTCGTAGTTAGTGCTAAGAAGTTTTCTGAAAAATCTTCACCAGGGGAGGTTTGCATTCACCAGCAATTTGAGGACAAAATCCTTTTAGTATCATTTCAAATTTGTCTTTCTGTTCCTGTGCAATACAGAAACTAGTTTATCTACATTGGTGCTAAAATAATGGAGCTACACTGAAGGGATAATCTGGGGATTCTGCAAGCAGCAGGAAGCAAGTAACTTTCTGCAGCATTAGCACAGCTTTAACTTCTGCTTTTGATTTTTTTTTTTTTTAATATTGTGAATAAATGGAAAAAGGAAGACATAGATATGAATAAATAATCCATTTCACCCGGTCGAACACACTTTCTATTTTTGGTCAATTCTGTGCTTTTTCTGTTTCTTCTTTGAGAACAAATACAAATTAAGTACTTTTTTTAAAAATGAAAAATTAGTTATATTAAAAGACCCTATATAGCTGCTGAAAACAAAAATTCAGATCAGTAACAAACTTACTACTTGAACTCAAGTACAGTTATGTGTCCACAAACTAATTCACACAGCCAAATTTCACTGCTATGGTCATAAACATACTATCAAGGGTCTCAGTCTCCGTGGGGACAAACATAAGCAAGTGAACCATGTAGCGCAGTAGAAGAGTTCAAGATCCCACAAAAACTTCTAGGATCTTCACTGTTCTCACTGTTACTTTTATGGGAAGGCTGATTGAAATCCAAGCAGTGATTATCATCTATATAAACACCAAAATTAGACTCACTGAGTGCTCCATCTTGCCCGAGTCTAAGGTTAAATCTGCAATAAAGAGCTTGTCTGTATGTTCACAGCTTCAGCTATGATTCTTCCTCACTTTCTTGCATTTGCCAGAAAAGCACTTGTTTGGATGAAATTATGTTCACAGCAATTTTGCGTGGTATAGCATATTTTATTTTATAGGGTAATGATGCACTGCTAAGGGTAACGAAGGCAGCAGCCGTTTTCTGGTATGCCAACTAAACCTCTCTAAGCAATGAACTGTCAGTTTTCTCTTTTTCTCCATGGTGGCCACCTTCATCAACGGTCAGATACAGCAATTGCATGTTACTTTACCTGTCAATGGTGTGCACCGCCGAAACGTATTCTAAGAAACGCCCACAGTAACAGCACCAGCAGCAGAACAACTTTCTTGACAAGTGGGAAGCACCTCATCTCCATTCAAAACAGTCTCAAAAGGTTTCAGCTCATTTATGGATGAGAGGTGTGGGGAGAAGGTGATGAAGTCACATGTAACTGCCACTCTGTCTGCCAAAAGTAGTGGGGAGATCAGTGTTATTTACTTAAAACTGGCTGAGCACCTGTCTCCTGCTGCTGGGCCACCAGTAGTTAATTTTCAGCGGCCATGGAAATCCAAGCGCTGTGTAATGAACACATTACAAGATCCACCCCATAATGAAATGCCCAGAGCTTGTTGCTTTGCCCCCAGTAAAGCAACGGTAGAAAGGAAAATTCTTTCCAATACTTCCATCAGGAACCCCACAGAGCCATCTAGGAGAGTAAATATGGTGACAATGCCTAACCATGGGTGGAAAAAAAGAAAGTATGTCTCTGTCGCAGCTGTGTAAGACTATTGGAGCATCGCTTGGGTTTAAATATCTGCTGATGCCAATGACGTTTACCACCTTCCTGACACGTAAGACAGATCCGACTGCAGAATAAATACGTTAGCCGGATACTTCAACAATCAACACATGCATAAGGCGGTGTTTTCTTCTAGTAACTGTTTCTAAGCATATAGTACATCATATAGACACTGTGTTGTTTCTGTGTGTAAGTAATGTCAGCCTTTTAGATCTATTCAGCATTTCCCTGTCAGAGCACCTGATTCCACCCTTGAATTTCAGGAAAAAGCAAGACAAAACCTTCGGGTATTGAAACCAGCAGTTTAAACCCTGTATGCGTGACATCTTTGTATTACGGATGTTCTTTACTAAGTCCTTGTACTACAGTGAAGTAAGATGAAGTCAGTCCAGAGGAGAAGTAAGCCCTCAATGAATTAGCCATACGGGATAAACCCCAATAGTTTTGGTTATTTCTATTAAGCATCATTCGAAAATAATTCAGTGTGATTCCTTTTAACCTTTGTTTTGGAAGTGCGAGGGCATCCCTCGTGTCCCACACAACAGCGGCGGAGCAGAAAGGAGACTGCAGAGCCCTAGGGTGCGCAGCCAGTGACACGACGGGGACAGTAACCTCATTTATGGGCAGTACGCAGTCGCTCTTTTCTCTGCCCTGGACCCGAGCGCGACAGACGGACGCGTTCTTTCCCCACCGACGTGCGGACGAGCTCCGCGTACCCACAGGCTAACGCCCTCTGCCAGCGGCCGTCAGGAGGGCTGGGCCTGCCCGCCCGCCTCCAGAGC
>Ga0065711_1030311_pt1 | contig 32909 bp, 25 predicted proteins | sample Hoacrofraction12_FD_59098 | JGI IMG/M metagenome (GOLD analysis project Ga0065711, IMG submission 59098) | Hoatzin crop microbial communities from Cojedes, Venezuela - Epithelial fraction 12 v2 (version 2) | ecosystem: Host-associated > Birds > Digestive system > Esophagus > Crop | place...
CCGCCTGGACAAGTTCCTGTGCAGCCTGCTGTAGGTGACCCTGCTTCGGCAGGAGGGTTGGACTAGGTGACCCACAGAGGTCCCTTCCAACCCCTACCATTCTGTGATTCTGTGATTTGATTTTTCGCTTAGGGTTAACAGAAAGACAGTGGCGATAAAAAGATTAGTGGAGAGAAAACAAGTGAAAATTGAAGTGAAGAATACCAAACATTAGACAATAGCCTAAGTTCCTCCCTTCCCCGACTTGTAACATCCTGCACAAATACAAATCAGTATCTTTTTTTTTATGTGGACTGGCTCAGGTGTCCAAACAAAAAATTACACTTGATTGTACTTTGAAATGCCTATTAAAAACTTAAGTACCCACTCTCTTTTAGGCAAAAGAGAGTGATTTGTGCTCATTCAGCTCAGCAGACCTCAAGGAAATGTCATCGCATCAATTGATTGAGTTCCTGGCACTGTTGCTTCTGGAGGTAAATGCATGCCTGGGGTAACTTGATTCTGGTGTCACAAAAGCAGGCACAAGCCCGGGTGTGCTTTGGTATTAAATTGTCCATTTGCTTTTAAGTTTTGCTAAAATAACCCGCTCTCACCATACATAGTTACTAAAACATTCAGCCGTGCCTCCCTGATTATTTCTGACTCTTCAACTAACATGCAACGTATAGATTATTTTGATTGAAAGGTAAAAACAAAACTGTAAGGTGCCTGAGTTTGTATTTGATGTTATAGCAAATAAGCTATAAATAAAACAGAATAAAAATACTTCAAATTTTGAACGTTTTGGTAGTAGTGGTTGTGGGAATTTGCTAACATTTATTCCTTGTCCCTTCCCTCATACTATGAGAAGGTGAAAGGAACAAATGCAAGTATTTGTCATGGTAAGCTTTTAATTCCTTTGTAGCATCAATCTTCTTGAACGAACCTGTTTATTTTTGAAGTATGTGGCTTGAAGTGTGTCTCTGGCTTATTCTGACTGTGTAATTTCCTTTTTCAGGCTCCTCTTCCAGTGTCACATGTCCAACGTATGCAGCAAGTGTATGACTTCAATGCTATAAACAATTCTGAAATAAGATTCAGGTTTGTTCTAGTATGGGTGTTTTTCTAGTCTTAAATGCTTTCATAAAGCAAACAGTCTTGTTTCCTAAGTGGTCTGAGACATACTGTTGTTTAGAACTGGTGCACAGTTTCAGGGGTGTTTTTGTTGTTGCTGTTGTGGAATTTTTTTGTAAGTGTGTGAGCAAGCATACTTACCAGAGTTGATAGTCTGTTATTTATGAATTGGATAAATATAGTCTAGTAGAAGAACTAGAAGTGATCAGTGGATTAGCTGTCCCTTATTTTCATCTGTCATGTTAGCAAAGGAACGCGATGACCTGATAACTTTTATTTTGGGGTGGTACTGTATAATAAAATAGCGAGCCTTTCTGTGACTCAAACATACTTGAAAAAGTCTTTCAAAAGATTTAGTCAGGATCAGGTCTTCTGGACTTAGTTAATCAGCTTCTGCTGATGTGCCAGTGTTTTCTTCAACACAACTTGGAAACTTTTTTGTCACACTTTAATGCTCGCTGTCACAAAGCTTTTGTCTCGTCAAAAAAGCAGTAAATATCAAAGGAAGTTTCTAAACAAGTAGGAAATGCTTTCTAGCTAAATGGCTTGATTCTACTGCCATCTTAATTTCTTCTGTTTTGTGTTTGCACATGTCACTTGTTAGAAAAAGGTGGTGTTGAAGACACAAGTAATCTTTACAAATACCTTGAAGTATTGCATATTTTGCTACTGTTATGTACTTGGGTACATTTGCAATAGTGATGGTTATTCTGCCTTAACTAACTTACAGTTCTTTTGTTTCTTATTAACAAAACTAAATGTTTTAAACATGCAACATAGTTCCTACTTCTTATAACAAGATCAGTTTCTTCTTATTTTTAAAACAAGTGCGTGCCTGTTGCTGATGATGTTTTGTTTGAGTTTTTTGTTGGGGTTTTTTTAATCACTTGGTGAAATGTGACAAGTGCTATATAATCAGCTCTAAGTCTACATGATGCGACTGGACACTACTGTAATATAAAAGAAATACAAAGCTGCAGAAAATAATCAGACCATTGTGGAGAAACTTTGAAAAACGTTTTTCCTATTTTATGGAAAAGTCTGGTTTTGTAATGTTCTAGTCAGACACTGAATATTTTATGTTGAACTTAGCTAGGGTCTCATTCCCATGATGACACAGCACTGCCCAGAGTGTTTATGGGAATAGAATCATAAGGTAACTAACCACCACAAATGTAAATAAAAGTGTAAATTTTTTTTTTCCTAGGTGGCTGCGTCTCTGCATCAAGTCCAGGTGGGAAGAAGCTATTCCTCTGGCTCTAAAAATGGCAACAGATCAGGGCAGGATGAAGTTTACTCGACCCTTGTTCAGGTAAAAGTAATCTCCAAGTTGTAGGACCTCATGTGTTCGGCATTTTTAGTATAACGGAATATATAATACTTGACAATTGTATATGTATTTATGTTATGCTTCAAAGTGATATAATACAGAATTTTCTGTATACTGTGAGCAAGCTTATCTTCAGAGTTACTTTCCACTTGCTGACTTTTTTTGATAGAGGAAAGCTTAATCTCCTAGTACGCACCTTAATGTGAGGCTTTCAAGAGAAAAGTAAAACCTTGAGAAAATCCCAGTTGTACTATTTTCATAGATTTTTGTAATGGTGCTTTGTTTGTTTGTCTGTTTCTTTCCTTCTCCAGGGATCTTTACAGTTTTGAGAAGTGTCGAGATCTGACTGTCAAAACATTTCTGGAGCATAGAGCCTCTATGCACCCAGTCACTTCAATGCTTGTGGGCAAAGACTTGAACCTGGATCAGTGACGAAGTTACTGATGGCTTTGAAATTTCCTTGTTGTGGAGAGACTGCTTCCACAAACTGCTGATATATGTGCTTGATTATGCCATAAGATGCTCTCCTGCTTTGGTGCTAATTTAGTTTAAAATGAACTTTCCAGATCAAGTTCAGTACTTTCTATTTTGCACTTCCAAGTAAAACAGCAAAATTGCTAAATCATTGGAATTGGGAGAATGTTTTTTTTTACAAGCAATTTTTAGAACACATGAAAAATTGTTCTGAGATGTAGTCATTTTTCAGTCATGGAATTTAAAAACATGGAATATTAATTGGTGGATAGTATGGCTCTGTGCACAGCTTTCCTCTTCATAGCAACGTGGTTGGAACTTCAAGTATCTGAAGACTGAAAAATAAAATTTTGTCTTTGTCATTGTCTGCTTGTCTGTGTATGATCTGTATGGAAAGCTTTGAAATAATAGTTCTATTTACTCTTCTTTGTTGTGGGAGAAATGTTTATTGTGGGTGTGGGAGGACTACAAAGACCGAAATGGATCCCAGCATTCTTTTGTTAGAGCAGAATTTCCATCTTGGGCTGTTTGTCGTGGTATTGTTACATCAGTTAATTCTTCATGTTAATCACAATATGATGGTTTTACTTAGTTATTCCTATTGGATCCTATGCTGTGCACTGATAGTTATCTGCATAGAGTTGTCTGAAATACTTCCTTGTTTTCTTTTTTTAGCAAACCTGGGATTTTTACTAAATGTCAGATTTAATATCTTGCTATACTTTTAGTAATTTACTTCAATTATTTTAACCCACGGTATATTTTCAAAACTTCTAATTATTGCAGGGGGTACTAAAGCCCAAGTCTTTCCTTCCCCGATATGAATTCTTGAATATTTGCATTCTTTAACCAGTTCTGGGCACTACCACTTAGGCTGATGTAACAACTTCGGGATAAGGTAAAGAACAGCCGGAGGGCTGTTCCGTGTAGTTGCTGCTGCGCTTCATTCGGGTCTAGTCTGGTTTCGGTGACGTAGGTGTGAATGCTGCCTTCTACAGGTGGACTTTTGAAGTGAGTTTGAGAACTGCTTTTCCTGGAAATGATCAGATAGCGTAAATTTGTTGACATAGAGCTAACCCCATATCGGAGTAACAAAAACCAAACCAAAACCAAAAAGCGTGCTATTTTAAAGGAGGAAGATACCGAATGTAGGTCATTGCAAAAGATTTGGATTTAATAATAGCACGTAGAGTGGAAGGGGAGAGTCTGATCAGTTTGTTTCTGATCTGAATTTTGATCAGTATAAGCTTTCAAGTAAATGATGTTACTTACTTTGCTGGGAGATTCATCTTTTCCTGCTGGCAGCTCTAATATAAATTAAGGCATGAACAGGTCTTGTTATATTTTACAGGTTTAAGGCACCCTGAGTTCCTCCATTCAACTTTAACCTGCATATGCATAAGTAGTTTAAAAAAAAAAAGAAAAATTAACTCCTAGGTGATTGAGGCTCAAAAATCAGTTTATATTATTTCTGTGAATGTTGTGCCACTCAGCTTTTAATAACAATAAAATACTGGCTTTTTTTGGAACCAAGATAGTGTAATGTCCTTGTGTGTAGAGAACTTACAGGCTTTCTTGTGTCAAGGACCTAATGAGCCATTCATTCTCTTCTTGCTGCTCCTCTGAATGAGTGTTAACTTCTGCTGGAAAACTCACTGAGTGTTTCTGTTTCAGATCAGAAATTTAAGCAGTTCATTTTGTTCACTCCCGAAATCTAATGAGGCTTCTGCTGCAGCATCACCTGAATGAAGAGGGGTTCTCTCGGGCACGGCTCTGGTAGGAGGAAGAGGGGGTACCTGGTGGTAACAGATTCTGGTTCAAGCTACCAGATTGCAATGAAAACTCCTGTTCTTTCTTTTAGAAATGTTCTATGTTACTCATTTTGGGGTAACATTTTGTTGTAAAAGCCCATATATCCTATATTGTGGTTTGGCAGTTGGAGTTCACGCTGCCAGCTAATCATGATTTCTTGCTATTAGAGCTAGGGAAAAAAATGTGGTGGCAGGCATGGTTTTTGCTAGCGTTGTCCTGCTGTGCTGGGGCAGTGTCTCCGACGCAGAGACTTCCACTGATAGGTCCCAAGTTAAAATTCCCTGTAATAATTCATCCCGGGTAAACACACTTTATAGTAGTGCCTGTGTCTGGGAACACTGTTGTGGGTAGCTTGGACCAGGAGCATTGTTTTGTCTTTAAAGACAAAGGTATTTTCAGCTTCTATCACAATGACCATGTTGACAAACATTATTTCCACACCATCTTAACAGGTGTTTCTCCACATCTGTTCCTCTTGGCACCCACCTGCAGGAGCACCATGGTGTAGCAGCACCAGGCTGGGTAGCATGCAGCTGTGGCCTAGTATTTGTTGCTACCTGTTCTAGCAACATCTTCCAGAGCCTCAGTGAAAGGGTAACGGAGGGAAACTCATTGATCTTCTCCTCCCCTGTGATACAAAATTATGTTCTCTAGCTTCAGCGTGGAACTGAGCAGAGGAGGCTTACTGCTGACACTGCCGGCTCTCCTCTGGGGCCAGGCAGAGATGTACGGGTATAATCAGGTCTCCTTCCAATCCCAGCAGCCGTGACCAACCCGTAACGGGCTGACGCTCTTCCAGCACCATCCCCAGCAGAGGTTTCCATTCATGTGAGCTACTGCCAGGTGACATCTCTGTTAACTCTTCTTGTTAAACCCTTCATTTTTTAGAACAGTTGCATTCCAGCTTATTCTGATTTATTTATCTATTCTTGCTACATAAACTCCAGTTCCTAGATTTTCGCTTCTGTGTTCCTGACGTGATCTCTGGAAAAAAAATTCCTGTGGTGATAGGGTTGTTTGCTTTTTTTTTACCTTTCTGTGAAAAGGGTGTGCTCCCTGGGTTTGGTTTGATTGGATGAAGTCAGCTGAGCTCATCGGTCTTGCATATTTACAAAGGTGGGGATTTTGAGGGTGGATTTTTGCCTCTATCCGATTGCAACACTGAACTCCAGCTAGACACTGCTCCTCAGGCCATCACGTGGCAAATGTGAGGCCACTGCACGCTGCAGCCCTCCTTGGCCAAGGGACAGCTTTGGGGAGAAAGCATGCCGAGATACACAGTGCACGTCCGAGGAGAATGGCTGGCAGTGCCGTGCCTGAACTGTACGAACACGATCGGGTGGCTGGGAAGGGAAGCCGTCAGACGGTACATGAAAAACAAACCCGACAACGGGGGATTCGCCTCGGTGGAAGAAGTGAAATTTTACATTCGGAGGTGCAAGGGACTTGGCTTGCTGGATCTTGACGATACAGTGGAGGATGCTCTAGAGGACAATGAATTTGTTGAAGTTGGTAAGCAGAACCTTAAGCAACGCCTCACAGAGTGACTGCAGTGGCATCTGAGTCAGCAAACTGTTACTCAGTTTATCTAAAATTGCGTCTGAGTGATTTCTATGGAAAAATACTCAAATGCACCCTTAGTTTTTAAGTGTAGAACTGTATAAGATATAGAAGCTACAGGATTCTATATACATCATTTGTATATGATATCATACGTGCTATATGATTGTATGGGATGAGGAGCATGTGTCCAAGGGTTGGGCGCCTCTCTTGCCTTTAGAATACCTTAAATAAACTACATAGTCCCTTGTTATTTTCCTAGAAATGTACAAATGTATTTGGGGCTGATAACTGCAAATTAGAACTTGTGTATATTGCAATGAATAAAAAATTCATTTACATATAGAAAACAATCCTGTTCATGTTTATTTGCATATTCCTTCTAGTTGTAGAAGGAGATATAATGTCTCCAGATTTCATACCATCTCAGCCAGAAGGAGTTCATTTGTATCCTTTTTTGGGCATTTTGTGAACTTTTTATAATACCAGATTTATAATTTCTGAGATTTCCCTGTTCTTTTAGTGTTTCTTCATTTTTAAAACACATTGCCAGCTGTAGTCGAATGATTGCTCCCTGTGAAATCCTGTCTGCCTTTTATTTTCCTTTACAGACCTTTCAGATACAGCAAATACCGAGAACCGGAACAGGTAGGAATCGCCAGCGGTTTTACGACTCGGTAACAAATCCCGCTGTTCGCCAGAACATGCGGAGAGTTGAGCCACTGCAGCGCTCATGAGAGCAGGGGCTGTTAGATTGGCTGGGTCTGGGAATCTGAATCGTAAAGTGCTTGTTATGTTTCTGTTCATGAGTTCTGTCTTATGAATCAGTGGGAGGGAGCTTCCTATCATTGCTGAGTTTTGACTGTTTGGGGTTTTTTTTAAAACATTCTGATAACTAAGATATCTTGTACATATATGTATCCGAAACTAAAAGGTGGTTCTTTGGCGTAGTATATTTCCTTAGATGGCAACAGCTTAACAACGGAGGACTTGGTCAATTTAGGAAAGGGGCTCTACAAGATAAAGGTAAAGATCCTGAACAAACACAGCTAAAAGTTACATCTTTAGCTTTCTACAATTAAACTTCAGTAATGATAGATAAACTTCAATTTAAACTATGTTGTAGCTCACACCTGAAGCTGAAGCTAAAGTCAAACAATCACGAGAAGTGATTGAACGGATTGTAAAGGAACAAACAGGTAAATATTTTTCCCTAGCTATTAATTGTTAAGAAAACCTGATCTCGAGTTCCCTCCTTAACCAGCAGTGTACATTTTTTGCAGTTGTTTATGGAATCACCACCGGCTTTGGAAAGTTTGCCAGGACTGTCATCCCGAACAGTAAGCTGAGGCAAGTTGTGCCTGCGGCTTTCTCCATCCCTGCTTTTCAGGAAAGGAAGAGGAGGGAGCAGTTCGACGCTGTACATTTATACTCTGTGGTTGGATGAGAGGGCTGCTTCAGTATTTCCCTTTGATTTGTGCAAAATTAAACCTGTCAAGACTTATTTGGGTTTTTACATACATTTTTTTTTTCCCCCATAGAGAGCTTCAAGTGAACTTGGTTCGTTCGCATTCTGCAGGTAACAAGAAATCGCTTTGTGTTTTCCCTTTCCTGTTGCTGTTGGTAGCAGGTTAGTAACCGAGAGGGTTACTGTTTCAGGTGTGGGGAAACCTTTGAGCCCAGAGAGATCTCGCATGCTGTTGGCGCTGAGGATCAATGTCCTAGCAAAAGGATACAGTGGAATATCCCTAGAAACGCTCCAGCAAGTTATTGAAGCATTTAATGGTAAAAAGATGTTTAAAGAAAATCCCCTTTTCCCTTTTTTTTTTTTTCCCTTAACTGTTTTGTCAAAGCATGTAGCTCAGTGGATGGAGCTTTGGACTTGGTGGTTGTGAGAGATCAGGACCAAAGCTTGGCTGCGACCAGTCCTGTAGAAGATCATGGCTAGAGATCGTTCCTCTGTTGAAGAACGTGGGGTGTGAGCAGAATTGACAGGAAAGGCTGAGAGAAAGGGATGCAAGAGGTAGAAGTTTGGGAAATGAGCTTCTGAGAGGTCAAGTAATTAGTTTGAGACTAAGCTTAACTGAGAGCGTGACGGACTCTGGGCGAGCTCTTCTACAAAGGCTCAAGTCTCTGACTTTTGTCCTGTTGCATGTGCATCTTATGGGCCAGGATTTTTGGGTGGGGCTATTACCACATTAAAAAACTGCACGTGTTGATGTTTGTCAGGCAGACCTGCCTGAGCAGCACCTATTTTTGTGAGCAGACCTCCTGAGACCTACACAAGTGTTCATGAGCAAGGGTTACAAGGCAGCTGCGCAGAAGCACATGGCTGGTCAGCAGCTCACGTGGCCACGGCTGTCAAAGCTGTAAAAGCTGGGTGGCCTTGCCGGACACTGCGGCAGGGAAACCACAGGGGTGGCTGTGCTGTTTGTTAGCTGGTGTCTGTTAATGGTCCCTCTGATGAGGCATGTCAGTGTGGCTCTGGTGAGTGAAAAGCACCTTCTCTCTCTGTGCGGTGCTGCTCTCCGTTGCACCCTCTGCTTTCTCTCCGCACAGTCGGTGAAGGAGCTGCAAAGCAGTGTTAAACTCTGCAAAAGAAAAGAAAAACTGGTCCCTTTCCTGTTTTTTCCACAGTTCCCTGGGCTCCATTTCTTCATTTCCACATGTTCAGTGCTCAGAGGGCTCAGAGATGTTTTGTAGGAGTTACCCAGTGTTTAATGGAGTGAGAACTGAAGAGGTAGATTTGTCCACAGCAGGTGGTCACCTTGGAATGGAGATGAGGCGAGTGATGTGCTACCCACCTGGCTGTGACTGTAGATGCAATCACTCTGGGCTGTGGTCCCCCCACTCCAAAACTAAATGCAGAAGGGAATTGATTTCTTTATAAACTGCAGCTAGCCTGCGAGCAGGGGCGAATCCCAGGCTGCAATGAGAGTAGTCCTGTTGGTGCCATTAACTGTGATTGCCGGGTGGGGGTTACTGTGACCACACTTGTGCTGGCTTCTTCATTTTCCGAGAAGTATATCAAGGGCAAGCTCTAACAGGAGTCATTTGTTTTTTTCTTTCCAGTGTCCTGCCTTCCTTATATCCCTGAGAAAGGGACAGTTGGAGCCAGCGGAGACTTGGCCCCCCTCTCTCATCTTGCCCTGGGATTAATTGGAGAGGGAAAGATGTGGTCCCCAAAGAGTGGCTGGGCTGATGCTAAATATGTAAGACTCGCGCAGCTGATTGCGCTTTTTTCTGCTTGCTGACTCAATTGCCAAATTGCATGTGGCTTTGAGAGGAAGTGAGCTTTTGCTCAGATTAGTAACAGGTAAAAGTCTTTGGATTTTTTGTACCACTTTGAATTGGGACTAGGTTGCCGTTAGCAACTCATCCTCTACCTTGAGGAAGATGGAACTAGGATAATGGAATAACTGACCCACACATCACTGGAACAGATAGGAATATGGAGCACATTGTCAAGTCCTAAAGAAATATCATAGTATTGCAATACAAGATACTGCAGTGACGTTAGTTGGGACCTGGAGAGAGAGACAAGATGTGATATCAGCTGTGAAAGAACTGTTCCTACATCTTCGGCTCCATATACATCAACACTGTTCCAACAAACCCAAAATCACCTCTCGAATTCAACACTTCAAATGCTGAGAGTAACTGGAGATTTATTGGAGGCAGGAACTTATCAGTAAAATTTCTACTGATTTTATAATGGCTTTAAGTGAATACATAGGTTTGGATATCTCATTTTTGATAAATTAACTAGGGTTACAGGAAACTTTTATAGCATCCTCCTTTATGGGATAGAAGCTTTACAATTTTTAATTAATTTTTATTCTGTCACTAACACTTCAGCAGATTGATTTAGTGTTGAATATTGCCAAGTCTGGCCCTTCTAGAGTCTTTCATGGAAGTTTGTTCTGCTACACCTATAACTCCAATGCATGAATATTTGAACACCAGATGTATTCATGGATTGATAACTGTACCATCACTGGAGAACTACTGAGAACTACACAGGGAGAGGAGTAGGAAGAAGCATACCAGTGTGTTGATGACCTTTGGGACCAGAAGTTACAGTTGTACACCTCTGAGATGTGTTACCTCTTCGGTTGGAAAGGTTGAGAGGACTCTAATCAGAATCAAGGTTTTAGCTTTCCTCCATTTCCCACAAGAGTGAATACCCTATGGAATAGACACGTATAGAATAAACTGAGTAGAACTCTTCCTGTCATTGGAGATTCTTTATAAAAAGGGTTAGGGAATCATTTATGAAGGAATAGTTTATACCAAGCCAAACCTGCTATGAGGCAGGGCGTAGGCAGAACTGCCTTCACAGGATGTTTCCAGCCTTCTCCCTTTACTCTCTCCCACCAGCTAACACATGGTAGATGCTAATGGGCTATGACAGTATCTCACATCAGTGCTCTGTGTTACCTTCTTTTACCTGCACTGGGAAATGAGGTACTAGCTTGGAAGTCCAAAAATGCTGTCCTTTATTTAGCCCAACAGAAAAAAATATTATAAATGTTTGTGATATAAAGCTGTTTTTCTCCCTTCACTTAAGGAATTTGTTAATATTTTTATTTGTGGAAACATTCAAGATTTAAAAGTTTGATGGTTGCATTACCAAAAAACATTTTTCATTAATTACCTTGTCATTAAACTCCTTCACAGGTCCTGGAAGCCCATGGTCTGAGACCAATTACCTTGAAACCAAAAGAGGTAATAAAGTATAGTGACGCCAGCTGATGAAAAACAAGCACAGTCAGTCACTAGCTTCTTTTTTACCTAACAATTCAAGCCTGAAATAAATTAACATTTATTTTAAATCAATCTCCAGAATTATATTAATGAAGTATTATCAAGAGTGGAATTCCAGTGTCTCCTAAAGGCAAATAGCAGGCTCCCATGGGTCTCAAGTTTGTTTAGAACAAAGATGAAGCTAGTTTGAACTCAACAATTCTTTTAAAGCGGTTATAATTTCCAATGCTGTTTTCATTCTCCACTTCCTTATTGTGCTTGGTTTTCAAACCCCCCCATGCTCAAACTTCTTTGGTTTCACTAATAACTTAAGATGAAATGAATAAAAATAGCATTTAACTTCTGAAGAACTGGAAAAGAACACAGATTTCCTGTACCCCTCTTGCTTAAGCTTGAAATAACATGAAATAAACCTCTTGCTTGGAACTACTGGCGCTCCAAGAGTGTCTATAATGACTTAGTAGTGTCTATAATGACTTTGTAGGGTCATGACCTACAATTTATGTGGCAAAGATGCCCAGTCAAGCTGTGCATTTTATGATTTCAGGATGATCCAGGAAGCTAAGCAAAGGTGTTTAACCCGTTTATCTGAGAAGGAGAATTATCGCAGAGATGGGGGATGATCACAGTGTGTGAAATAGCTGCAATGAATTTGCTTAACATCTGCTCTCTCTTTGAAGGGTCTGGCTCTCATTAATGGGACGCAAATGATCACCTCGCTGGGATGTGAAGCGGTTGAAAGAGCTGGTGCTATTGCTAGGCAAGCTGATATAATCGCTGCCCTTACACTTGAAGTCTTGAAGGGTACAACAAGGGCCTTTGACACTGGTGGGTACTGGGCCTTTCCTGTCCATTTGCTTAACAGCCATTGACAACAGGAGCAAAACCTAATAGTCTAACTTTTTTTACTAGATATCCACGCAGTGCGCCCACATCGAGGGCAGGCTGAAGTGGCATTTCGATTCAGGTCCCTTCTAGATTCTGACCATCATCCATCAGAAATAGCAGGTGAATGATCTTAACCTTCACCCTTTCAGGTTACACAGGTCCAGCTGGGTCTTTCAACAGCAGCCCATATTCTTTTGTGTGAGGAATATTTGGGTTTTTCTTCCCTTGTTCCTTCTAGAGAGCCATAGATTCTGTGACCGAGTTCAGGACGCATACACAATGCGCTGCTGTCCTCAGGTAAAAACTGACTTTTATTTCCTTTCATAGCACTAGATAAATGATGATGAAGTTCCCACATCAGAAATATTGTCAATGATGCACTATCTTATTCCCTTAGAGGAAGCAGTTTTATTTTGCTTCTCCTTTACTTCAAAGCTTGTATTAATGGAGACGTCATTCATTGATGCCATGCACCCATCAGGCAGCATGTAACAAAGCTGTGTTCAGATCTGAAAGAGGCCAAGTGTTGGAAGCAGGGGGAAGGTGCTGGTTTCTGCTCTTGCAGGCTTTGTAGGGCATCAGTTCTGCACTGATGCTAAGACCATGAACTTTCCAGAAGCAGCCAGAGTGATAGGCTGTTCATCTACCTGTAGTACTCTAACTTGCTGGAAGAACTCAACCCTGTGAGTTTTAACATGAGCAAAGCTATTAAATCATTGGAATTAATGAAAGTTAATTAATGAGAATTTTTGTTTTCTGTGGGGGCTTTTTAAGGTTACTTCTCTCCTAATAATACTTCTGTCACTGAGTTAGTATCTTATCTTCCTTTTAGGGTAAACCAAACCAAACAAGTAAAGAACGACATATTTGGATTACCCTTTTAGCAATACTGTCATAATAATGGTAAACAGTTTTTTTTGGTATCTAGGATGGGCAGTGTCCCATAACGATGGTCCTGATTTTAAGAGCCAAATACAAGACCATCTTCATGTGTGGATGTAGCAGCTGGGATGATGGGAAAGAGGGTGCCTGCAGCTCGATCAGCATCCTGAACGTGAACTAAGTGTAGAAACTAAGCTGAGGTGCTAATCTCTTTTGTTCTAGGTCCACGGAGTTGTAAATGATACAATTGCTTTTGTGAAGGACATCATGACAACTGAAATTAATAGTGCCACGGACAACCCTGTATCTTTTTCGTTACTTTATTTCTATGTAAAATTTTGCTTGGCCTTTTTTATGCTTTTCTTCTATATAATTATTTGCATAGGAGGCAAAAAAGCCATAACTGGGTTCAGTCAATAACTACCATTGGTTGCAACAGCAACCTCTCTTCCCTTCCCCATGTTTGCATTGGTGCGTGCAATTGTGTCTGGGCAAGGAAACCACGCGCGCGTGCAGTTTAGCGCATGTTAAATGTTTCCTAGGCGAGATTCTGTACTCTTATATTGAATATGTCGATAGACGGGACTTGACTTGTCACGTGAAACATCTGTTGGTGCAGCGTGAGTGAAACCTGCACTATAGATCAAGATTTGCCCTCAGGCAGGGCAGGCAGACAAAGCGCGTGTGGCTGGTAAGCCTCATCGTGGCCCACCCTGGTAATCTCTGCATGGCCCTTGCACTGGCGCTGGGCAAGGCTGGATTCCCCTCAGCAGTATAATGGTGCCACACATAACATCACATCCATAGCTGATAAGCATTGCTGCTTGTAACCCATCTAAAATTTTATCTGCCATGGACAAAATCCACCAAGGAACTGAGAAACTGTGCTAGGATCAGAACGTGTGTTTCTTTGCGCCCCTCCCGACCCCCGATCAAAAACCTCATTTTATGTAGTCTATTTGAAAAAAATAGGAGAGCTGAGATTGGGTCTTCATTTTCTGAAAAGTGAGCATGCAGATGTAACATAATGTGCTTGCAAATGAAAGCTTCTTAGCACAAACATTCCTTCAGTTAAGATACTCTGATTACTGACAGATATGTCATGTGAACTGTATTTCGCTCATGTTTGTGCCTTAACTTCTCCTTAAAGATGGTGTTTGCTGAAAGAGCAGAGACCATTTCTGGAGGAAATTTTCATGGTGAATATCCTGCAAAGGTAATGAAGCATTTGGAGAAAGAAAAAACCAGTTTCTGGTTTGGTTTGTTTGTTTGTTTCTGTCATATGATTTAATGAGAACTTCTTTTACAGGCTTTAGACTATTTGGCAATTGGTGTGCATGAACTCGCTGCAATTAGCGAAAGAAGAATTGAGAGGCTCTGCAATCCCTCGCTCAGCGAACTGCCTGCATTTTTAGTCACTGAAGGAGGTCTGAACTCTGGCTTCATGATTGCACACTGCACAGCAGCTGCCCTGGGTGAGTGCTTGAGCAATATCATCAAGAGAGCAAGCTAGAAAGACCAATTTATATTGCAGCAGTTGTAATTTGACAGTAGATACAAAGGGATCTCACTCCTGTTTTCCATCTCTTCCCCACGTGCTTTGTGCTGTCTGAGAGCAGTTTGAGTGTTGAGTGCAGCTGCAATTATTCCAGCTCGGGATTCTTTATTCTGCACTGATCCACAGGCAAGTTTAGCACTCTGAGCGTGCTAACCCTTAGGTGGACTTTGGTGGGAATGCTTGCCTGCTCGCATCTTCATGGGGTTGGCAGGGAGTGCTTTGATCTACAATCACCAACACAAGAGCTCCAGTTGAAATCAGTGACACTTCCGTACCCCAGACCCTGCAAATCAGCTCAGACAGGGCTGGAATGAGCGGCAAACACTGCAGGCAACAAACATACGTCTGTCTGAGCCACTCTGCTGAACCTGGAGCCTCTGCCTGAGTAGTTACAGTCTGTAGGCAGGGGATACTTCTGTTCCTCACTTCTCACTAGCTTCTCACAGGACACCACTTGTCTCAAAGCTGGGCCCGATACCCTTAGTACTCGGTGTCTCCATTTGACAGCCAGGTCAGTACATCAATATCAGACTCCACAGTCCTCAGGAGACTGGAGTTCCCAGGGCTGGTTATCGGAGGAGCACAATGAAAATAAGCATTAGTACGTTTTTCCTCTAGTTCTTATGACTAAGGCAGCAAGGACCCTGCTGGCCGCTGAGATATTACAGTTCATGGGTTCAGGAAAGCACGAGACACCATAAAGATAAACATGCTATGACTAGAGGGTAAATTAGAAGAGATGCAAACGCACAAAGGAACAGAGGATGTCAGATAAATGTGTAGATAAACATCCTGCAGGAAAAAAGTCAGTGAACTAAATCAATGTAATAAAGGAACTGTGCTGAGAGGCGGTTTTGGGAAGTGGGGCTGGAAAAGGAGCTGAAGTGCTCATCCTGTTGTTTGAAGGCTGGAAACTTTTCCTTTGGGCTGGGCAGAGTTTAGGATGGCTCCAGGCCTGAGCAGTTGCTTGGCTTCAGGTTTTGCAGCTCAATTCTGTAATCTGGAGCGCGAGATTCTGGGGTGTTCATGGTCTCTGCTGCGTGGAATGAAAATGACAGCCCTGCCTCCTGACCCGTTGCTGCGCTGGCACCAGTACTCGATGGGTTAAAACCATCTTTCTCTGGCCAAAATAGTCAGGAATTTTTCTAAAAGTAGCTTCTTTTTTTTAAGAAGATATTACTAATATTTTTAAAGTCTCTCTGATCGTTTCTAAGGTGTTGTGTACCAGCTAATGTTGTTCACTCCCAGGGTTAACAACAGATAAAGCTGCAAAAAATTTGCAGATGTTTTGCAACGCCGCTGGATGCATCTCTCCCTTCCTCTCTGGTTGTGCTGTGCCTGCCAGACCGAACTGTTTGCAGTAGCCACGCGTAGCCTCTCTAGGACCTGCTGTTGCCTGCCTGAAGGTGCCAGCTGGGCTCCGGCCCTGGACTGTGTCACTCCAGCCTATTTGCAATTGGTGTCACCACCCCTCTGTTGTTGTTGCTTTTCTGAAGCCCCTGATTTGGCAGGGCATTACGCAGCATCCTGCTGGGCTTCGGAAAGAAAAGGTCTGCGTGCAGCCAGAGCACTGTGAATGCAGACTTCGGTTCTTCTCGAGAGCAATTCTCAACCTCACATTGTCGCTGGATGGTGCCTACAGCCCCTCCTGCAGCCAAATTCCCCTCGCTTTTGGGTGCAGCTTGAAAGACTTACTCCAGGTCGTGCACCCGGCTTTCAAAGCCGGAGCACTCCCACTCCTGGGGTTGTGCGTGCCCGGAGGAGGGGTGTGGGCAGCCCCACAGTGAGGTGAGGTGGGTGGGAGAGGGTTTGTGTTCCCGCTCCTGCATCTTCCTGGAGCAAGTTCTGCAAGTGCCTGAGCTCCAATGAGAAGAGACCAGATGCTGATCGTAGCTCTCATCTTGAAACCAGGGCGGGGTGGTATCTGTGACCGAAAACAGAGGGAACCAATGCTCTTTACAAAGAGTTGCCTTGGAGTAACAGGCAAGACCAGGCTGTTTCAGTTATGCTGTCCACTCTTTTTCTTCAGTTTCCGTCAGGCCTTCGAACCAGAGCAACCCAACCCCGGAGGAGAGGAGCGAGCAGTCTTTCTATATTTGGTTAATATTTGCATCTGAAGACTGATATTGGTTGCTGTTTTCAATGGTAGTTTTCAAGGTGTTCATTACAAATTACTCAGTACAGGTGAAACATCTATGTGTCCTCAGAAGAGGAACAGTAGTTGGACCTGACGTGGTGGACAGGCTCTTTGCTACAGGCTGGCCATTGCTTCTGCTGTCTTGTGCCCATTCTGTCCTACATTCATTGCGCTGGATTTTTGCAGTTTCTGAGAACAAAGCCTTGTGCCACCCCTCCTCTGTGGATTCTCTCTCAACCAGTGCTGCTACAGAGGATCACGTGTCCATGGGAGGATGGGCTGCCAGAAAAGCTTTGAGAGTTATTGAACATGTGGAACAAGGTAAAATTACAATGCTGATTTCCAGAGAGACCTTATGTATGCCACTAGATTAAGATATTAGTGCCATTCTTTTCAGATATAATTTAAGAAAAAAGAGTTAATGCATCTGCAAGAGCTATCTAAAAGTATTAGATTAAATACATGTTTTGCAAGCATTTGGATCTTTCTAGCAGAGATGAGGTAAATCCAGCACTGTTTCTTGTGAAACAAAACTGTTTACTCGAGGACACTCAGCAAAACTTTCCTCTCTTGCTTACAAGGACAGATGGCTCTCTTGCTTTGTATTTATTTACTTGGCAGATGGTGTGCTTAGATACAGATGTCAGCTGTTGGTGGAAAAGCAGAGTCATACACAGCACACAAATACTGAACTCACTTGCCCACTTAAGTTTATACATTTGAGTGCTCTGAAGATTTAGTTTTATAGAAGTACATTTTTTGTGTGCAGAGAAATGAGTTTGAGAAACTGTGTTTCAACAACCTGTTAGGAAACGGTGTGTCCTAGATCCACTTGGTTCTCCCAGTTCTTTGGGTGAATTGGCTCTTGAAAATGAGAAGCTAATGCCAATGATAATCAGGTGTGACGTGGGCAGATATGGTGCAAACTTCTCCAGACAGAAGACCGCCTTCCGAAGCTCTGTAATATTAGTGGTGCTTTTCACATGGGCTCTTGCAAGCTTCATGGGCAGAAACTTCTTTCATAGCTCAGGCCCCTTTCTTCTCAGTCCAAAAGAAGTTTTCTGATTTATGATACCCATTACTTTGGGTCTTTGAGATGCCCTGGAAGAGATTTTTATCGACTTAAGACTGTGATAACTAGGAGTTCCTGGCACACTGAAAAGTCTGTATGGCAGACTGCGTAAAATCTGCTTGCTGAAATGCTGGATGCTACCCCCAGCACCATCCATAAAACAATCCTGCCGCTGGGCTGCCTATCTGGGGTGTGTGGATCCACTGGTCTTTTCACGTTACCTGAAACCATATCACGTTAGCCGGAACAAACACCAAGGATGGCTTTATAAGGGAAACCTCGCCTTGGGCTGCCAAAAATCCCTTTGCTGTTTTGATTTCCTAGTTCTGGCTATCGAGCTGCTCGCAGCCTGCCAGGGCATTGAATTCCTACGCCCTCTGAGAACAACAACCCCATTGGAGAAGGTCTACGACCTTGTGCGCTCCGTTGTGAGGTAAGATCAGATAAACACCTCCCCCAGAGGTTACCCGTCTGGAGACCGGCTGCCGGCGCTGGTGGTTAATGTTTGGCCAATGTTCGCAATGTGTCTCGTTACAGGCCGTGGATGAAGGATCGCTTCATGGCCCCAGACATTGAAGCAGCTCACAGGCTGCTCGTGGAGCAGAAGGTAAGTGTTGACTTTCAGCACATGCTGTAGGACTGCCCCGAGGAGCGCGCCGCAGCTCTGCTCTGGAAATACCCTCCCTGTGTTCATGGGCTGGCCTCGCTAAAAGTGCTCCTCCGCCTGGGGCGAACCCACCAGATTTTCCGAGATTTGGTTTTCCTTCATTTTAATGGGATAGATTTAGAAATCGATTCCTAAAGTTTTCCTGTGTAATAAATAGCTTACATTATTAATTCTGGCAGGAGTTTCACAGACGTAGGTCCAGCTTTGAAACATTTGAGGGCAGGGTCCTATACCCCCGCAGGTATCCAGAGAAATCCGTCGTCTCTCCAGACGGTGTTCCTCGCTCCTGGGGCAGTGAGTGCTCCCCAGCCTTGAGGCCCTTGGGCGTGGTAGACCCCTGGAAGCAATAAGAATCATGGAGAATAAGCAAATGGGAGAAGAAAATCCCAGTCCATCTGTGAAAGGCTTGTTTGCCCTGCAGCCCTTACAGCAGGAGAGGCAAAGGAGGCTGTAGAACATTTTCCTTTTCTGCTTTAAATCCCAGCCTTCCCTTTCTCTTTGTCCATGCCAGATGCCATTTTGCTCCCCCGGCCCCTTTGTCACCAAGTGATTTTTTTTGTATCAAGTGACAGCGATCCTCTCCCAACTGTTGCACACAGAGCATTAACCTGGTAACCAGAGAAGATGCAACATTTTCACCTTGAATCCTTTCACCTTGTCCCTCTGGAGCTGCATCTTTTCCCATCCCCTGTTAGCTCCATGCACATGCTCTTCCCTACACCTAACTCTGGCTGCCTCTCGGGTTCTGCTGATCGCACACAGCTTATCTACGTAGGTCTGTAATTCTCACCTGCACCCCAGTAACTCTTCCACGGGGTATCCTGGAACTGTGCGTTGATGTCTGACCTGACCTTCTGTTTTGCTTCTGACTCTGCTGTTTGACTTTCTCATTTTGCAGGTGTGGGAAGTGGCTAAACCTTACATTGAAAAGTACAGGAGGGAACACATCCCTGAATCAAGACCTGTTTCACCAACAGCCTTCTCCCTGGGATCACTGGAAATGGATACAAGTGTTGGTCATGACCACAGGCATCAGAATGAACTTTAAGAGTTGCGGTCCTCTGGTAGAGGGCAGATCAGGACCTTGCCTAAGGATGGCCACTCTACTAGAAGTCAACATGGTTTCTCCAAGTGACCCAAAGGACCAGACTGTCTATCTCAGGAGCACCTAGAGATAGTAGAGAAATGGCTCACTACTTTCCTCACATGTGAAAGACAGCTTTGTCATGATAGTCTGGTTTTGGATGAATTTCCTGAGCTTTCCAACACAAAACATTCGGACTCCTGCTGAAACCAGTGGATGTTTTATACAGGGCCTCCTGTATTTGTTTTGTCAGCTCTTCACTTGCTTTCTCTTCATCTGTGCCAATGATACTGAACAGCTTAGGTTTGATATTCTCACTTTATTTTTTTTTTTCCTTTGGGTAACTGCTGTGGTCCTCTTCATTCTGCCACAAGCAGAATTATCTTTACACTTAATTCTCCTCTCTTTTGGAGATCATACATGAGGCACGGGTTCTTCTACAACAAGAGCATGCTTAAAGCAGGTGCTTCACAAATCTAAAAATCAGTGTGCATAGAAATGCCCTATGGAGATCGTTGCTCCAGAACAAATATATTGTATTCTGGTGATGGACTACACCTGATGCAGCTTTCCAAGATCTGTAGGCTTACAACTGCAATAAATAAACTGAGGCTTCACATACAGCTGTAGCAATCTCTCTTCCTGTCATGTGTGATGATGAAAATGTTAAGCAAAAGCTTAGTTTAGAAATAAGGAGGACAGGTGGAACAGAGGCCAGGGAAGAGGGGGGCGGAAGAAGGAGGTGTAGGAGTGGTGGAGATGAACCAGTGCAAGACTTGCACTCCCATGGCTTACCAGGCCCCATCCCCATGAGGCGACTCGTGTCGTAGCATGCTTCTTGTTACAACATTGACCTCTGGCACAGGCTTTATTTTGCATGAAAGGGAAGAGTCAGGACTTAGACATCGCATCATGGTGCGGTGACAGCGTGTAAAGGCTGGTTAACAACCACCAGCCTTGGCACTGCTGGCCTGATAGCCACAGCTGCGAGGGCTTCAGCATGGGGTGGAAATCTTCCCAGGCTATCGGCTACGCTGGAAGGGGCAGCCAAAGTGCTGATGTGGGGCCACGCTTATGTGTCTGAGACCTGTGGTGTTACATGGGCCCTGAGGAGAGGACTCATGTCTGTTGGCAAGCTGGCCGGGAGACACCTAACCTGGCCAGAAGACCTGGGAACAAGGGTATCCATGGCGCATGAGCTCCCAGTACAGCTCCTACCTTCTGTGCCTGATTTGCAGCATCTCCAGCCTCTGACTCTCTCTCATGTGCCAAGTAAGTCCCTACCCTTTCAGCTTGAGGCTCTCTGCAGCGAGTATATCTCAATCTCCTCCTGAAGCTCTTCCATTTTGTATAAAATCGGGTATTAATTAAAATCAAGTGTAAGAATGAACAGCCGGGCTTCTATCTTGTAGTGTCAACCCTTTTCCTTCAGCCTCATGTTATGGCTGAACAATATGATTCCTTCAGCAGCAAAGAAGTAGAAGCAGAAGTTCCTACCTGCCACGCTGTTGCCAAAGTCCAGCTCCCAGCCACTGCACAAGCCAGCACGGTGAACCTCATCGCTGAAGTGAGCCACATTAAAAACAAGCAAACAAAATCTTCCTCCATTTGTGTGGTGCGCCTTCCCTGGCAAGGACCATGTAGTTGGTCATCAGGAACCACTTAAGCTAGCCATGCCACTGAATTATAACTGCAGACTTGCTGCTAATTACAGCCCTGGGCCATACTCCCAAATGGCTACTGGATTCGGCCAAGCTGTTTGGGCAAGTACATGGTTTGATGTTCCCATCAGAGCTCATTTGCGAGAGCCGAATCCCCTCATGTCAGTAGTTTTAGGCCATGAATGCCTATTATTGTCCAGCAAGAGAATATTTGAGGTTTTCCTTACGAAATCATGGGCTCACAAATGCCTCGGGCACTTCGGAGCAGAGGTGCTGGGCATTGCTTCACACTCACCTCTGCTTGTGGCTGTCTGGGACCAAGGGACCTCCAGCGCCTGCTGCAGCACGGCGGCCTCAGCTTCACACCAGACCTATGCCGAGCCGAGAGGCACCGCGCTGGCTGCGTGCTGCATGTCAGGAATGCCCGTGCTCGTACCCTGACAGCTTTCCCCAACAGCCTGCAAAAACATTGAGTGCTGTCTTGGGCAGAATGGGCCCCGCAATCGCATACTTCAGATGTTCTTCCAAGCTCTGTAAAAACAAAGGTCCACACCCACATCTGGTGCGACATCTGCTTGCAGGAAAACACGTCTAGTGGTAGGAATGCCATTAAATTGTTTTGAAAACTGATTTAGTTGGCTTGCCTGACTTAAATAAAGCATGAAAAAAGATACTCTATGGGGTGGCTTACACATTTTGCATATTAACAGATGTGCCCAAGGCTCAGGGAGATCAGAAGGTTGTAATAAAACTCCTACATGTTTGCGATGGCCTTCAAGTATCTGTTAATCAGCAGGAGACTGTTGTCCTTCCTCAGGGGTCTGGTTCACTAAACAACTCCGCTCTGTACCACAGGTTATGTCACCTACTTACAGCAATAATTTGTTTTTTTATGCTAAGTTCTTCATGCTTGTCAGGTGTAGTTTTATGACTTCACCTTCAGAAAGTAAAGCCCTTTTGTCTCTGCAGCCCCCATCCATTTGGAAAGTTGAAGAAAAGCCTCAGCCAGTGCTCAGAGACCCTCCCTGCCCCAGACTCTCTGCTCAAACACTGCACCAGCTTCAACTCCAGAGCTGTATCATCCTTTTTTCTACATACCACATCCTCAAATTATGGGTCAAGCTCCAGAAAAAAAAAATAGTAGCTGAAAGACAGCTTTAAAAAATACAGGATCTTAAAATTTGAAATTGCTCCAAGTAGGAGTCATCATACTTATACTCAGCTTCTCATCAGAAGCACAACCTTACATGAACAAACATGTTTCATGTCATTTAAGATGCAGCCTAGAATAAATCAGATCGTTTTGTTCTTCTTGGAACATCTTTATGAGACTGCAGGTGCTCTTCTTTTTGCTGCGGGGGGGTTGGACTAGATGACCTCTAGGGGTCCCTTCCAACCCAAAACTTTCTATGATTCTATGATTCTAAGTTTCAAGGTGATTGAAATTTTGAGAGGTTGGCTCTGCCCACCAGACTACCTCACCAGACTAACTGCTGCTAGGGGTGAACTGTTAAGGTTTTTGGCATCAACATAATCAATAATTCTATCATCAATAATTTCCAGCAGTAGGCCTAATTCAACCCCTAACCTACAGCGCACTCCCAACTTTCAGCAGCCCAGTGAGTGGTGTACCTGATTGCATTTTCCTTGCCTCCTTTTTCTTGCGCCCTTACAGCCCCAAAGGAGCTGCCAGACCCCCAGCAAGGGAAGCCGCTGCAGATCAGTCGCTGCTGGCTCCCACTGAGTTTCAAGCTTCAGTTCTTGCCTGGCAGAAACCAGGAGACCTAGCATTTCAGAGAGGTAAGGTACTGTGCCTCCCACCATGGCTGCGGTTCCTGGTGTCAGCCGCGTTTGAGACTGAGCAGACCCAGGAGCTGTGAATGTTCCCTGGGGATGCTGCGGCCTCCCAGCACCGCCAGGTGCCATTCCAAATGGGCATCCCTGAGCCCCTGGCCCTCCATCACAGGTTGCTTAACATCATTCTTCCCAATAAAACTTTCCTGGATCCACGCTTCTTCATTCATTAGTTTTTTTTTGTTTGGGTTTTTTTCCCAAGTGTAGTAATTTTATAGATTAAAATTGTATAGGAAAACATTTTTGGAAACTTATTCAAATAGAAACAATTTGAAATTGTTTTTTTGCAGTAGAGAGAAGGACAACAGACATGAAGATGCACCAGATGGGTAATGCTTAGTAAAGTTTATTTGAATAAGAGGGCTGGTAAGGTAAGCAAGCAAGCAATTTACCAGTAAATACCAATCTGATTTGTCTGTTGCTTTTGAAATACTCCACGCTAATTTGATTACAGTAGCTTCCTAAATTACTGTCTTCTCTCAGTAACTGCTGATCGTCCCACACCTCTCATTTTGATAGACGACTTTCCCTTTAACTATAACATAGTCAATCAACGCTTCGTGTCCCCCAAATTGGTAAATCAAGTGCTCCCACCTAAAAAGACAAGAAGAGGTTTAAGAATATCCACACATGCATAAAAGCAGGTCACATACCTAGTATACCTGGCAATTATAAAAGATTTGCTTGAACCATCAGAAAACACTATTCCATGTTTACATGTTGATCTCTTGTTGCATGAACACAGTGAGTTAACATACAAATCAGTAGAGAATTCCTTCCACAAAATAAACAGGTATTATTTTTCAATAATTTCTAATTAGGCATGGATTATTTGTAATATTAGCCCCCAAAGTTTTAAGCTTTATTTTCCACTGGTGTGATTAAGGAGAATGAAAGTGAGTCCAAAATGCTAGCAGTGTCCCTTTTTTTCAGATGAAAGTAACTTCTAAATCATGAGGAATTCACCAACACAATATGGTGAAAACCAAAATGTCCCTTATATTAAATCACATTTCAAACGACAATGGAAGAACAAACCTTGGTGAATTTATGATAACAAGATCCCCCTGCTTGCCAGTCTCAATGGAGCCATGCGTGTCCGATTTTCCCAGAGCATAAGCTGCATTAATGGTGGCAGCTGCCAGTGCTTCATTCATTGACATCTTCATGTTTACGCAGGCCAGATGCATCACCATAGGCTAGCAGGCAAGTAAAGTGGAAAATGGGAGTTCCCAGTAACACAAATAGAAGTTCATGCCTCAAACCCCCAAGCACTCTCCTCCCTCCTCGTGCAACAGAAGGAGTTGTCCTGCCTAATGTAAATCTTGCCAACTCCAAAATGGGAACTCTAAAATCAGGAAATTTGAGAGCCTTCTTTACAAGCGTTTCAGCGTGTACGAAGAATAGAACCCCTTCTGGTTTCAAGAACTTCTGGTAAAAAGTACCAACCCACATAAACATGTGTGAGCAATTGTCTAAGCTGGGCATAGAGCTCTCTTTGCAGATACGAAGACTGTTTTAAGGGCACAAGATCTATACACAAGTTGTACTGGTAAGACATTTCATCATTTTGTGGTGTCATAAGTATTAGGAATAGCTTACCATTGAAAAACAGTATGCATTAGGATTAAAGTCACTGCCAAGCGCAACTATAACTCCTTCTTCTAACATTTTTCTAGCTTGAGGTTGCTTCAGTCTAGTGGGAAAAAGACGCTTGTCAGTACAATTTGCTTAGTTATTACATGATGGTTTACAAGAGCAAAAGTCAACACTCGGTTTGGCTACATTCATGCATTCAGTTACACTAATGCTTTTGGAGACGAAAGCCAAAATTCCCTTCTTGGCTCCCTGCCTATCACCCTACGGACAGCAGAAGTGGGAAGCGTGATCCACTGTTTCTGCTGTAACAGCCTGTGACAGCAGCCAGTATCGAGTGTCAGGCTCCAGACCACTGAAATTCTGGTATTTATCCAGACCTCAGCCACTTCAGGATTTACAAGGTTAAAACCTTCATCTCTCAAAAAAGTAATTTTCTAGTCCTTATAGGTTCAAAGACAGGCTCCCAAACACGAGCAACGGCATAAGCAATGCAGTAGTCCCTTCCCAATTCTGCCGGCAATTTGAAAGAGTAAGTTGGGGCTGGGAATTGAATTTGTGTACACTGGAGGTTTTTCTGACTTTGCAATGTTAATGCAAAAGACATATTCAATACCTTCAATATCTGGAATAGCCATTTCAAAATTGTTTGGTCGCTCGGTTAATCTTGGTGGGTGTTTGCAAGGGTGGGCACTGGGAAATGCGCTCTCTAAGTTTTAGCCACAGTTGCTGCAAAGCCAATAGCAGCAAACATCGTGTCCAAACCAGTGTAACAATAAAAATAAAACACTAGAGCATCTGCTGCTCAAAAAGTACTTTTAAAAGCACTGCAGTTAACAGAAAAGAATAAATCACATCTCGATTAAGTGCTTACATTTGGTATAAGACAACCCTCTCCCTATAGAAGACTCTTAGCAGATTTATGGGATAATACCACCTGCTCCTGCACAACACAATGCTCTGGGAGTTAACTGCATTTAAAAATATTGTCTCAAGACCCTTTCCCCATCCTTGCGTGTCCTTCCAGCCTCTGCATCCCCTGCTGTGCCCTGCTGCCAGACTCCTACTTGGGAGTACTGCAGGCAACGGTTAGCAAAATGCGAGTGTGCTTACCATTGTGCAGCTCTCCAGCTGCACTCTTTGGCCTGTTTCTGGCCATCAGGTGCAGCCCTGGCCGCTGCTGCTTTTCTTCAAACCAGGGGACAGTATAGGGGCAGGACCTCCCGAGGTCTGAGCTCTCCAGGTGGTACTGAAGGGGCTGGAGGAGGCCAGCGAAGGATGTACCACATCCACTCATAGCAGCTTCTCATACATTGCCCAGCTTTTGGCCCTCTAATACTCTTTGATGCAGTTCTCTGTTATAGCTCTTCTTCATTTTTAGAGTGTATTAGACTGGGAGGATGCGTTCAGTAAATAGTGCACCAGACACCGGAACAAATGAGGCTTCACGTCCTACAGCTTGTTATTATCTCCATCTGAGACTGGTCCTGAGGTTACAGACTTTCCACAGCACGGAGTCTCTGGAGTAACACGTGAGTTACAGCACAGCCTTTTCCACAGGTGGCTGTGTCTCTGTTGTCTCCTTTACTTCCCTGCCTGGGGTCAGTCTGCAGGACCACATGTCCTCCCAGAGATCTGTGCTCCAGCGGAGCATTTAGTTGCCATCAGCCAGCGGCTCAAAAGCACCCACACAGGACACGGACAGCTAACCACAAGCAGAGGCACAAGCATGGACAAAGAAGTGAGCACAGGTGGCAACGCCACAAGCCTCGATGCCTCGGAAAGTGGGCTGCTGAAAATAAACCAAAATCAGCTGAAGGATCTCTTCACAGTAGGGAAGGTATTATTGGGTCATTGTCCTCATCACCTAGTTGGCTTACTTTTGGCATTAGGGGTAAGCAGGTGATCCATCTACGCTTATCTGGAACATCTGCATATGGAAAATAGTGTTCTTGCTTAAGGCAGTTCTGCTCAGTGTCACCTGGGTAAAATCAGATGAGATTTTTAGAATGCTACCCGCAGTCTTTCAGCTCTTTGGATAACCAAAGGATTCACGTCACAGAAAAACCTTCTGCAAGAGAGCAAATACATATATTGCAGACATAATTTGCCTGAAAAGAAGCCAACTTGGTTTTCAAAGCATAAATGGATTAAAGAAAACCAGTCCAGTTTTCTTCTTAAATGAATCCCTGATTATTACCTTAGCCTGTCACAAGGGTTAAATTCCAGTGTTGTCTGAGCCCCTCTAAACCTACTGTGAGACTTCTCAGAAGTAGGGTATTGCCTCATTTTTGAGGATCTCCACCAGAAACAAGACATAAGGAGGCTCATTCAGCTCTTTGTATTTGTGACTGTCTTCACTGATCCGGCCTGATCCCTAAGGCACAGATGCGAGCTTACGCTTTTGTATTCAAAGACCCTAAAAGCACAGACACGGATTTGCTGTTACACAAGTTTCCCTCCAATCTAGTGGCCTTACCTTAGCATGTAGGCAGTCGTCGGTAAAAGGACAGCAGCGCAGTTGGCTCTTGCCATCGCTCTGATACCTTCCTCACTAACTTCTTCCAGGTGGCTGATGGCCCGGGCTCCTAGTTCAGCTCCAAGCTGAGCAAATTTTCAAGAAAATTACCCACCCTTCTCAATTAATTCAGTAAAGCAATGTTGTTTTCAAATGACTGGAGGAGACAATTCACTATTAATGTAAAATTTACTAAAAGAAAATTCATAAAGAGTGCTTGAATGAACAAATAGAATACAGAGGCAAAATATTTGCTGATTTACTGCAGGAAAAGTCGATCAACAAAAAGGTATTAACCATCCACCAAGTGGAAGTGTACCTTCAGTGGTGTTTTTAACAGATGAACATGCCAACTACGGGACAGCTATGAATAAAATCATTATCAAGTCCTGTTCACAAAGTATCCAGCAGAAAAGGATTGACAAAACTGACACTGGTTGCAGAACTAGTAGTGTAGCTGCTGCCTTTGATGGTGAAGCACCAAAAAGGCTTTTATGATCAGTCAAGTTTTTGATTTGGTTTGTTATTTTTTTTAAATACAGGAGAGAATAACCAGAGCAGACCTCACAGGAAGGAAGCAATGTTTAAATAATGGTGAAACACGGTCTCAGAGTGACTTTCTTTACCACGACATTTCAGAGCCTGTTCTTGACTAAACCACCCCTCTGAGTGTGCTCTCTGCACATCTGACCTGTTGCTGCTAACAGGACATTTAAAGGAAAGAGATTTTTCAAGTTGCATAGAAACCACGTTTCTATCATTCTTGGGTTCACGGATATCCACCTTCCCCATCTGCATCCCATGTGGAAGATAAACAAAGTCAATGTTAGATTAGGCAGTGCCCGTTAGTCCCAGAGGTCAAGGCTTCCTCCCGTGTCCTTAAGCCCAAAGCTGCACACGGGCTGCACGTTCTACCCTCTGACAGAAACAGATGTCTGTGAACGGGCTATTTTACAAGTCGGAGAAGAGAAAACCTCGATTTTGAAAACTGCAATTCTTTCACAGATTCAGCTCGCACAAGAGCAAAAATGGCTTAACTGAATGTTAAGGAAGACGTACCTCAGCAGCTTTCATCGGATGGAGTTCATCACCATGGAAGTTCATCTGTAACCCTGTATCTTTTCCAGCTTGAAGAATTCTCCGAGTAGTCTCCAGGTCAAAGACTCCCTTCTCACAGAACACATCTATATTGTCAACATCTATTTCACCACTGAGTTTGAGTTCTTTCAGTTTAGGGAGATGGTTATTGATAATGTCATCTGCGGCTTCAGTAGCAGTTTTCCCTCTAATGAAAAGAAAACATTACGGAGCCATAAGAATAACATCCTGGAAGTCTGGCAAACATTCAAATGATACACGCAATTACCAGATTATTTAGAAAATGATGCAAATACAAATCACTCAAAAACTCTTCAGATTAAAAAATTTATTCATGCACACTCAAACTTGAGTTACTTTCCATTCAGAGAATATTAGATTGTATTACTATATACTTTTTATAAGGTTGGCATCTTGGATGCTAACCAAGATATGGGATATTTTAAAACAAATTCTTCTGCTTTCCTATTCACATATTCTGACCTCCTTATACTGCATTGTACTGCGCAACTATTTAAAATGTGTAAATGATTATTTAAATATGTTAAATGGTATTCATGCAATATTTTTCATGCAAACACCAATGCTCAAAGGGGATGTGCAGCACAAATCATTATTTTAAATTTAACTCTCCTCCCTTTATATCATTCAGCGTGATAGCTAGGTAACTCTTTCTAAACCAGACGGGCATCCTGAGGTTCGATTTGCTAAAGTCAGAACCATTTACGAACCTCCTATTACACAAAGATAACCCAGGAGAGATCAGTAAATGCCACTGAAAGAGCGAACAATCCCAAAACATGCAGCTGAGTTAGTTTGCAATTTTAAGATCTAAAGACAAGTAATGTACTGCAGCTACACGTCTGTGACATCTCAGTCCTCATTTCAGGCACTGTAAAGCGTGCACAGACCGGCATTATACAAGTGCCACGTGTGGGCGAGTTGGGAGTTTTACAGTGGCAATAAATTCAAGAAGCCAAATTGTGCTCGGATTTATGAACGAGGTTGTGCGGTTATAAAGCGGAACAGAACCCGGCTTATGGTCCTTCTTTTGTTCACCTCTCACTGAAACAGTCGCTGGGGTTGCTCCGGCCTTTACCATGCCTTCTCCCTTTTCTTTTACTCTGCAGGCATTGGAGGAATTTGGATTGCAAGTCCAGAGTCAAGACAAAACAGAGAGAAACATAAGTCTGGGATATAATGTCCAAGATTCAAAACTGCCATTGTTCTAACGCAAGAGACTTCTGCTCAGGAAATCACTTTGAAAGTTTCTTCCTAAAGATGAAAAGGGCCCAGTGAATCTTTGCCAATTAAAAAAAAACATAAAAGCAATTAGAATCAGGCATCCTCAAAATCACGGATTTGATTCAACAGGATGACTGGAGGGATGACAGAGCAGTTATTTCTTTGCCTCCCCTGCTGTGAGCTTTTTAGGTTCATTTCCCACAGAACTGGAAGTTCTGAGGCTGGAAACATTTTAAAAAGCGATGGAGGGGAACAAGGATTACCAGTGGAGCTTTATTTTTGTCTTGGGTGGCTCAGACTAGAGCAGCCTGCACCGCCTGGCACATACTTCAGCGAGTGCTGCCTATTACTGACGCACTGCGCCATAGTCCCACAGAGTAACTGTGGTTGTAAGAACCTCCGGAGCTCATCTGATCCAACCCCTACTCTGGACCACAGGTTTGAATTGTGTCAATTTGAATCAATGGTGCCTTCTAGAAGCAGAAAATCGGGCTGCTACCTTCTACCTAGAAATCATGAGCAGATACATGCAGCGAGTCCTCAACATCTGCCCAAACCAGGTTTCCAGGTGGGGAAAAACGATCACCAGTGCTGGCAAGCCTGGAGGTAGGCTCCTCTTAAGGCTCCAGCACTTGAAGCTTTACAAGACTCGCCATGTATTGCAAGACTTGGCAAATTAGAAGACTTGACACCGTTACCAACTCAATGAACTTTCTGGTGATGCTTCTGCTGTAAGGGGCCAGGCTTGCTTGCAACAGTAAATTACGCCAAGTGTAAGAAGCAAGCAAGCAAGCAAATGGCTTAGCAAGAACTTAACAAAGCTCCACAGCAGCAGCCCCACGGCAGTCTAAGCAGCATTTTCCATGAGCAAGCATGACATTGCTCATTTCACATTAAATAGAATGACTTTAAATGGATTCAATGTTAGCAGATCAGCGGTAACAAATTTGCATAACTATGACCATTTCAAAACCATCAGAAGATTATTAGACTTTTAATGGCTATCTAGTCAAGAGTTGCCATTAAACACCTACAACAAAAAAGGGCATTACATTTTAAGACCTACATAAATCAAAAATATTTAAATAAAAATAGTTAAATCAATCTTACTCTTTCATTTCTTTGATTTATGCATAACTGAACTCCAGGGCAGTTTCATGGAATATAATGATGAAAGAAAACCTGCATGAGCTTAAGTGACTTGGAAGATGTCTGTTTAACAGCTTCTAGAATCCACAAGATCACCGTCTAATTTGCCTAAATAATATCAAAGAGCAATTCCCAGCCCCAAGCCTGCAGGCAACATGTTCCCCTCGCGATCCTCCTCTGTTACTGAAGCTGCAGGAAATTCAGAGTTTAAAACTGGAGCTCAACAAAGCAGGATGCTTCCCTCAGCATGTTACTGGCCCAGATGTTCAGGAGCCAGCCAAAGGCTGAGGACCACAGCTCTGAACATCAGGCCACGGATCAGGGAGGGACTGCGGAATTCCTCCTGGTCAAAATAAAAACCCGAGGCAAAGACTAAGTTTGAAGGATAGCAGAAAATTCAAGCAAAATATTCTAGACATGAACATTTGAATGAAAACAGAAGAGGATTTAAGTAGACTCAAACTGGAAAATACAGATAGTTCAGTATTTCCTCAGGAAATTTCATCAAATCCCCAACTATGTTTTCTCCTTACTTAAAATATAATATCATCACTACCTATATTTTGTTATGCTTGATGTGCATCAGTGGGGACAGAAACGTGCAGAGAGTGAGACGGTACACCTGTCTTTCTGACACAAAAGACTTGATATATCTGTTAAAACACTGGAATGTATTTCTTTAGTTCATAGAAATAATTGAAATCTTTTGGTGGGAAAGACTATTTATCGGGATTTTGACTGAAATCCTCCCAAAGCTTTTTAGAGGAGGACGAAAGGAAGGGCTAAGAAATACATATAGTTTGGGGTAAAAGCCCAATTTTATTTTACCATTAAGTCCTCCAAATTTTAGTAGAACTTCTTGAAAGAAATATTTGGTGTTTTCAGCAGATTTTAGTTACTTTATTCTTAACCACCTTCCAGTTACTGAAGATGATACAGGATTTCTTTTGAATAGTTACATTAATCAAAGACAATTTGCCATCCTGTCCCAAATACACAATAATTAGATTGCAAACAAATTTTTTCAGGTCATGTTTTCTTGAATGTTGGAAAAGGCAGATTTTTTTTAGTATTTTTTTCTTTTTTTTAATTAATATCTTTTAAGTATTGCCACAGTATCCATGCAATGCTAGGCCTGCCTCCATCTTACATGCCTTGTTTTGCAACAGCCTACTGCTTAGTCTGCCAAAATATATGTTACGCATACACCTACCTAGCTAAAACTCATTAATTCTTTCACACAATGAAATCTGGTAACTTGAAGAAGTTATTTTCATCATAGGGAAAAAAATGTCAATGTGAGAAAGCCTTGTTATGGTATGTCTACGTAAGCCATCAGAATAGTTGTGATTAAGCACATTTACTTTAATCTTCTACTCATCTCACACCCACAAGATGTCTGCAAATGTTCATTGCATGGAAGCATAATCAAGCTTTGTTTACTGAGGTATATAAGGATTAAATACAGTATTTTTTCCTGTTAGCTGGTCAAAATAAAAGCTCATGTCAGAGACTAGGCTTGAAGGGTAGCAGCAAACCCGAGCAGAAGAACTTTCTGCACAGAAACCCTGTCATCTGCGTGATGCTCAGTGCAAGCATCGGCTGGAGGCAGGGACTCTGTGCTAAGCTTACAGTGGCATTTAGTAGCCATAAAATAATGCTTCCCCATCTTCCTTCAGACTAAAAATTTAGGAGAGCCTTCTGTAAATACTGGCTCTTCTTTCAATATGTTGTATTTTAGGAGGGGTGGGCAGAAGAAACCTTTCTGAAAATAACAGGCAACCTTCAATGCAGAGCAGTAATACTTAACAAAGGAGAGAAAAGCCAAGTTGTATTACTTCGGCACAGAGTGAGCTCCACAGTACGTTGAAGAAATGCCAATATCCATGGATTGCTTAGCGCGTTCGATCACCCTGAGCATTTTAAGCTCTGTTTCTAAGTTTAAGCCATATCCACTCTTGCACTCCACCAACGTAGATCCTGCTCGGCGCATGCGTTCCAGTCGGTGTTTGAAAGTATTGAACAGCTCTTCTTCCGTGGCCTGACGAGTGTGTTCCACAGTAAAATGGATTCCTCCCCCAGCCTGGTGGATCTCCATGTAGGATGCACCTGCCAGCTTGGGGAAAAAAAGAAAACCAAAACCAACGCCCCCCCGGCCCATACAATTAGCTCCGAAATGTGCATTTTCTGTCCAAGGGATTCTGCAAAGTGCCTTGAGGTCTCTTTGCAGTGAGAGAGAAAAGGAGTGAGAGAAAAATCTCCATTAATTCTTCCTCCCTCCCTCTCCTCTTCTCCCTCACCTCCACTAAAGTGAAGAAAAGATGTAAGAAGTGACATAAAGAGAATTACCCTGAGGATTTGCTTCCCCCTGAGCCCAAGGGGAAAAAGTATCTCTAGCTCAAAAATTCACTCATGTGGAAAAAAAAAAAAAAAAAATCCAGATT
>Ga0065711_1030312_pt1 | contig 32909 bp, 19 predicted proteins | sample Hoacrofraction12_FD_59098 | JGI IMG/M metagenome (GOLD analysis project Ga0065711, IMG submission 59098) | Hoatzin crop microbial communities from Cojedes, Venezuela - Epithelial fraction 12 v2 (version 2) | ecosystem: Host-associated > Birds > Digestive system > Esophagus > Crop | place...
CCTCCCCCGCGCCCAGCGGAGGGCCCGCCCCGTGCCTTCCGGTGCCGGGAGGCACGCGTGTCCTCGCGGCTCCTCAGGCACCCGGCAGGGCTGCTGGGGAGGGCGGGAGCTCCTTGGTTTGCGGTCCCGGCGTGCGAACAGCGCCCAGTTCACCAGTATAGGCTTGGGGTTGAGCTGCTGGAGTGCAGCTCTGTGGAGAGGGACCTGGGGGTGCTGGTGGACGACAGGTTGACCATGAGCCAGCAGTGTGCCCTGGCTGCCAAGAAGGCCAATGGGATCCTGGGGTGCATCAAGAGGAGTGTGGGGAGCAGGGCGAGGGAGGTTATCCTCCCCCTCTACTCTGCCCTAGGGAGGCCCCATCTGGAGCACTGTGTCCAGTTCTTGGCTCCCCACTTCAAGAAAGATGAGGAGCTACTGGAGAGAGTCCGGTGGAGGGCTACAAGGATGGTGAGGGGACTGGAGCATTCTGTCCTATGAGGAAAGGCTGAGGGAGCTGGGCTTGTTCAGCCTGAAGAAGAGAAGGCGGAGAGGGGACCTTATAAAGGCTTACAAATATCTTCAGGGTGGGTGTCAGGAGGATGGGGCCAGAGTCTTTTCAGTGGTGCCCAGCAACAGGACAACGGGCAATGGGCACAAATTGAAGCATAGGAAGTTCCATCTGAACAGGAGGAAGAACTTCTTCCCTCTGAGGGTGAAGGAGCACTGGCACAGGCTGCCCAGGGAGGTTGTGGAGTCTCCTTCTCTGGAGATATTTAAGACCCGCCTGGACAAGGTCCTGTGCAGCCTGCTGTAGGTGACCCTGCTTTGGCAGTGGGGTTGGACTAGATGACCCACAGAGGTCCCTTCCAACCCCTACCATTCTGTGATTCAGCTAATCTTGAGATGGTTTCAGTGGGATCAGGCTTTTTCAGAACAGTTCGTCAAGTCTTTATGAATGGCTGTACTAATTGTCACAGTAATAGGAAGACAGTGTCCCACCCTGTGTGATTTCAGTTAATATTTGAGGAACACGGACCCAGGATTCAGATAATTCTGGGAAATCTTAGATTTTCATTTAATTGGAACTTAAATTTTTACAGAAAGCAGCTGAGATTTCAAAGCCAAAATATTATATTTGTTAACCAATTCAGTTTTGGTTAAAAGTTCCAAAAGAAAATCAAGTGGAAAGCACTGAAATAATTTGTTACAAGAGGAGTATATGCAGAGGGGGCTCTTGGGTGTGTCATCCGGTACTGCAGAAGTATACTCAGAGTGGTTCGAGGTACCTTCTATCAACTGGAAAATTGACACCATAATCCCGTTCACTCTCTGCTTGTGTGCTTTTAGAAGAATATGGGACCAGTAGGTTGTTTCTGATGTGGCGTATTGAAAACCAGTATTGCTCCGTGGCCTTAATACAAGTTAAGAGCTAAATGCCTGCTAAAAGAAAAATGATTGGGTTGATCCTTCCAAGCATTGAAATTGATTGAGCTCACCTCGTCTTGAGGTCAGAAAGACTGTTTTCATGGCATACTGCATGCGAAGTTCTGTAAAGGAGCATATGACATTTAGACAGTATTTTTCTCTTGCTTGGCCTAACAATATCTGAAAGTAGAGATTTTCCATTTCCCTGGGTAGTTAGCTCTCCAAATGAAGAAGGGAAGGACTTGAATCAACAAGTTTTTTCTGATGTATTCAGAAACATGCATTACAAATGCTGACAAAAGCTGTGCAATCTGGCCTTAGGTAATACATGTGGTGTGGGAATTAAAGTTTTCAGAAAATAAGGCAGGGGTTTTAACCTTTCATTTTCACCTTTCCTTTGAGAAGACATATGAATTTCTTCTGTGTTACAGATTTTCAATTTTCTTGTGCATGCTTTTGTCAGCAGTGGCTCTAATAATTCACAGTGAGTAAACACTTTTGGACTCCACTGCTTCTTTTGCAGTCAAAAAGAAACCATTCAAAGACTGCTGTCTTGTACAATTTCATTGCCATCTCTGTGTAGAATTTGGGAACAGAAACGTGTTGAGATAGTGTTAACAGTCACAGTAATCCTAGAAATACAGGACTTGAAGAGAGTTCTAAAAGCAGATGCTATGCTCAAGGGCTGTGCTGAATTATGAATACGCTGTGCAGAGTTTTGTTTAACTGATTCTTAGGAGCTTAAAATGAAGGATGTTCTGCAAGCTCCTTAAGTTATCAGCTCATATGTTTAGCTTGATCTGCTTTTTTGTTTCTGGAGTAAGCCCAGTTCCTTTTTTGTTTTTTTCCTTGTCACATTCCAGACTTCTTATTCTCGTTGGTCTGGTTTGGACATTCCCCAATTTGTCCAGAAAGTGCAGAGTCCATGGCATTTCCATCACTGAAGCTGAATTACATGGCTTCATTCTGAGCCCTACACAAGTTATACATTTATACTAATCAATTAATATTCATGTACAATAGCAATTAATTTAACAAACAGCGTTTAAGTGGCATGACAACTGTTCATCTGCATGATCCAACATAGATTATTACTTTTTTGGACAGGAAGGCAAGCTTCTGAGACAGGAACAGTGCTGCCTATAATTCTGTCAGGGGCTTTGGATCAAGTTTTCTAGAGATAAAATTAATGCTAAATAACTTTTTACTATTAATTACTAGCTCTGCTCATTTAGTACTTAAGTGGTTCACAGCTGGTTATTTGGTATTAATTATGACCTGAATTTGAGCTGGGGCTTCCTAGTTTATCCTTCTGCTTCTCTGATACTAGCACAGGTAAAATCTTGTGCAAGTATTCTGTAAGTGGCTGTCCTGGTCAATTCAGCAAAAGCAGAAACTTTCTACGCTTTGCACATCTATAAAGAACAGTGATACAAGTCAGTAGCAATAAAGATTTGAAGGAAAAAGCACAGAAATGTGTTTGACTGGATAACCGTAGTGGCAGATGAATATTTCTTTACTTTTCTAGATCAGTAGCTCTTAGAGGCATAAGTTAGGCTACATTTATGTAACAGCTTAAGCAGATCAAAGTCATCCTTAGTCCTGCCTTTGCATGTTTTCACCTTTTCCTAGGTTTTAGTGACCCTGATTTATGTTGATTTTACATTAAGACTGCTCTGAGGGAGTGATACTCCAAAAAGAATAGGCTCATCCACATTAAGCTCTGCAGTAAAAGGTGGGTTTAAATACTTGCCCTTTCTACTGACCTGATGTGAAATTTAGTTTGTTTAGGTGTCTGTCTGGTCTATGTCTTGATCTGTGCTTTTGAGTGCAGTTAGCTTGATAGCCTCCAATATGACATTTCCAAACTGATTAGATAAAGTAAACAAAATGCTGAGCCCTTCAGAATTTCTCAGTTTTGTGGAAGCAACTTTGTCCTCTTTTCCTCAGAGTCTTGCTGGTAGAAACTGGTTTGGCGTTCATATAATTTTTGAACGCTTTAAGCGGAAATACTGTATCAGGCCTCCTTTAACTTAGAAGATATACCAAAGTCCAGTGAAACTGATTTCTGCTCTATTTAAACGTTTTTACTCTCATTCTTGGTCCAGTTTTCAATTTCTCTCAAAATAATGCAAGTGGTGCAAAATAGTATGGAACATCCATACAGTGAAAGCAAGGATTAAAAACTCAGATTTTCTCTGTCAGAACCAAGTACATGTCATGAATTTGAATCCAAGTACCACTTCCCACATCAAAAACTTGTAACAATGTTTTGTATGCAATTGTAAATGGTTTAAGGTGTCAGGCACGTGGAGACAGCATCCCTACAACAAAGCTCAAGCAGAGACTGAGGCCTCAGGCTTAGGAGGGGTTTCTAGGCCTGTAGGAACAACTTTTGCCAAATGATACAGTACTTGCTTTAATCTTGTCACATGTCATTATAACGCGTGCAGTGGGATAGGTGGGGAGAATTAAAAATACGGGAGGGAGTCCTAAAAGCACGGTTTAACCATCTCTCTTTAGTTTTGACATACAAATTTCATAGATTTTTATTTCTAAACATCCGTGGAATATGATTAGGAGTCGACTAGTGGACATTATACCTCTTGGACTTTGTACATAGCTTATTTTTCTAGCTAGTTCTGTATTAACTAAAGCTTAAGTGTTGTTTGAAATACCAGAGATAAACTTTAATTCTAAAACTGTACTACTGTTTTAATTGATAAAGGCTAAAAGAAAAGTGTGTGTTAAGGAGTGTTTCAGCACTTCTTGCAGGAATTCCACTGCATGCTGAAAAGAAAAGTTGGTATCTATTGAAGAGTTTTATGTACCCAAAGCTTCAGCAGGGTCACATGATGTAAGTGGAAACTAAACTTCAGTATTGCATCATAAGAACTGTCTGTCATAGTCTCACTTATCTTGAGGCCTCATTACCATTTCTAGCAGCTTCTAAGAGCTCTGATTTCCAAATTAACATTTATAGCTTCCTAATAGGAGTTAATTTCTGCTCTTACTTGTACTAACTCTTGGGGCTTTCATGACGTAATAAAGTCTCTGCAGCTGACACAAAGCTTTTATGGTATATGAATAGAGAAAATCTTTGTATCTCAATAAAGAAAGTTGGTTAGGGTTTTTGGTTTTTTTTGCTTTTCCTGGAAAATAGCACGAGGAGATATGGACAGTAATCACTGACAGCCCTAATGACAACTGGAAAAATAATTTCTGTCCCACAAGTGAAAATGTTCTCAATTCGGTTCACAGAAGAACAGCTATGAGACTTAATCTCCAGGTTAATATAGGTTCGAAGACCTGTTTTAGATGTTAACTTTTTAATGGACCACCTTTCTGACAGCATGAAAGAAAGATACTTGTATTTCTGTATTTAACATTTTTCTGTGGAGAATTTGAAGATTGGCTTAGTCCAGACTGAAAGTTTGTATGTATAGTACCCTGCACTAAGATAATGATTAAAAAAATAGAATGGAATTGGAATTGATGAGCCCAGATAGGTGTGTTGTAAATGAGACTTAACTGGAGTACAAAATAATCAAGGCATATGTTACTTTGGCTTCACTGTTTTTGTGAAAGAAACTTTGGGCAGAGGCACATCGTAGTGGTAGAGATAAGTAATGGTGAAATTCCATGGTCGTCATCTCCCACTCTGCTTACATTGTATCTGGTAAATGAACACATCATGAATTGCTACCTTCCTGATCTGTAGGGAAAAATTTGAAGCAGGGGGAATTGGTGGCTTAGCAGAGTGAGGAAGCTGAACAGATAGATCCCTTCTGCAGGATGGTAATTGCTAGATCTGATATTGGGGAAGGGACAGGAGCACATGCTTTGGGACAGACATTTGCAGAGGTTGCCTGTAGTTGCACCTGACTGGATGTAGTGGGAAAACACATCCTGAAAGGAGTGACTGACTCAACAATGCTACTGTTCCTCTCCTTTCCTGAAACCTACCCAGATTCGGTGGGATGAATGTATTTTCTTAGTCTTCTGTCAAGGCTGTGTTTAGTCATGGAGATGGCAACAATGATTTTGTGTCACCACTGAAAGTGGCAGAGATTGAAAACTACTTAGAATGCAGGAAATGGGCTCCTGTTATCTTTACTTTCCCCACATCCTCTTTTCTGCTTTCACTTTATTCCTTTTTTTTTGCCTTTTTTTAAATAGTCAGCCAAGACCATCCCTTCCTCAGTGCTGCAGTTGTCAGTGAGACAATCAAAGAAAGGCTGCTTGGAGCCTGTCAGGTGTGATACTGCGTAATAAGATCATGTGCTCTGGCTGTTCTCCACCAGTGAGCTTGCAAATGAAAGTTGGGACTGAAACTGTGTTTTCTACACTTACTGAAGCTTTCTGTCATTTTTATGTGCTTTTGCTAAGAAAGTAGCATTGGAATAGATCAGCAATGGCTCCAGACTACTTGAACTCATTTTGTCTCTTCCCCAACATAGTTTAAATGACCCTAACTCTGACATTATCTAAAAGACCACATAACAGGATTTTATTCTAGCAAAATAACAACTAATAGGAAGGATATTTTAAAAATTAGGACTTTATTTACAACTTCATAATTTGGATTCTCTCAGTATTATGAAACTAATGTACAATTAAATACTTCAAAGTGAATACAACAGCTTCCTAAGAGAAAGCGAGGATCACAACTCCAGCTACTGGACGTAGTTCAGAGTGTGTCAATTTTGAGAGAAGGACAAAATACGTACTGGATTAGTCAGTTCCACTAGAGGGCACAGCTGTGTATAGAAAAACAATATAGAGATATGCTAGTATTCAGTTCTCTGGAAGTGTATGCATCTTAAATGAGCAAAATGTTACTGATAATGTATTAAGTACAATTCATGGCTTATTTCATCTCAGAAGGACACTTTAAAAAATGCTACTAGTTTGCATGGCATCACGTTAGGTATGTGGCAGACACCTGGTATTTGATATAGTCACAGTGTTGCTTTCATAAGCTCCTTTCTCCTGATTAAGCAGGGGGGGGAGATTTGTGTTGCGCTGTTTCGCTTGTGTTTTTATGGACAATGCAGACAACCTTCGGAAAAAAAGCAGAGACAAGAGCCTCATGTCGCTGCCTCCTAGCAGAATACTAGATTATGCTGCTTATGATGACTCTTACATTGTCACTACTGTTGAAATGCATTGAGGGGATGCACTTCTGAGCGACTGATTTTGAATCCATGACACGAAGCCATGCTGCTGTGTCTTTGGGAACCTTGAGGATCCCATGATCTTACAGACAGCAGCTGTCTGCACCAGGCAGGTTTAGCCTGGTAATTAGAAGACATCCTTGTGTAGACTGCATGGCTTGTGTAACTAATCTTGACCCTGTTGTTAAGGAAATGTAAAAGATGTATTAATTATGAATGAATGCTATACAATAATATTTTGAATAGTGTTAAGTAGTTATGCTGTGTCTGCATCTGCTGTTTTTTGTTGCTCTTGTGTGTAATTTTACTAGAGTAGGCATTGTATCATACAGATGTTCTCCTACTGTTATGATAAAGGCCCTAGCATAATTGAAAGAGCTAGTGTTCCGCATAAAGGCCCTTGTGTAATTAGAATAATAGGAGTTTGTTGTTTTTACTTAGAAGAAGAGGTAGTGTTACCTATAAATCAAGGAAACTGTCCTTGAAGAGATAAGACCACCCTGAGAAGACTGTTAGCGTTTAGCTAGTTGTCTGGTTCTGGCTAAAAAGTAGTGTCCAAAAGTAACTTCTCTTTCATTGTAATATATTATAACACTAAAAAATCACACCCCCTGGGGGAAAGACCCGCAGACCCTTCCTCCTTGAACATATGCAGTGTGAAAATGCTGACCAAGTGTTTTGTAAATGGTGTAACCAATCGGCACCATGGGACTGCCCCGTGGGCTGAAATTTATTGATAAGGAATTGAGTGAAGGAATGCCTGCTTCAATACATGGTTTCCACACTAGGAGGAAATATCCCCCATGCATCCGGCTCTGTAATAAAGAATGCTTGCTTTCTAAAATTCTCAAATGAGTTTTAGAGAGTATTTGTTTTTGCCGACTTACAGTATCACTAGGCTATAAAGCGTAACTGATTTGTCTGAGGAAAAAGTCGTGCGTTTTCCTTGTCACAGAAAACGCTGGTGTGACTGTAGCTACACTTACGTGAGGGGGGGGGCAGAGAACTTTAGCAAATCCTGTGTGCTTTAGAGGTGTTCTGGGAGGGACTCCCCTGCTATTGCTGTATGCTGTGCCAGCGCTGGGAGGCTCGGCTGGTGCCTCAGTGCCGGTGTCAGTGAAGCGACAGAGATGCTCTTTGCAGAGAAGGGTCTGCAAGGATGCTGGGAAACTGCTGCGAGTGGATGGGACGTGTCGTGAAGCACAAGGGGGGGTTAGTCGAATAAAATACACATTTCCCCAGTGCTTACTGCTCTATTTAAGTTCTTCTGTATTACTTTCAATTTTCTATTAATGTGGCCAATTTCTGCTCCCCTGGATGTCAGAAGCATGGTTTGAGGGAAGTGGAATGAGGCCCAGAGTGAGATTCTTGAAGGACAAGCATACTGTGTGTCAGTTTTATTGATCAGATGCAATTAGCTCACCTAAAACCAATTAGGACACAGTTTTAGTTTTGTACACACAGACATTAATCGCTCATTATCCAAGTAAACGCTAAAGGGAATTACAACAGACTAACAATAAAATGGCTGTCCCTTTGCTGTTAATGGAGGAGTTTTATGGATTTGTATTTGGTACTAAACTGCTCATTTCACTGACTTCCTCTTACATTAAATCAGCTTTTGTGTTTTGGATTTTTTTTCCATTAACAAGACCTGCATCATCTGTCATTCTGGCCTTTCTGGTGACAAATATAATCCCATGAGTGAATTTAATTGCTTTTTTTTTACCGTTAACTCCTCCCCTTGTTTGCTGCTCTTACTTAAGGTAGTTTTTGTTGAAGGCTTTTGGCTGACTGCCTAGCATTTGGCTAATAACTCTGTGCAGTTGTCAGCTTCATACTGTTTCAGTGTTTGAAATGGATTTCTCTCTCCTCAGTTTATATGGGTCTGCTGTTTACTAGTCCATTATGTGTAGAATCTAATCCACTTATGCTGTGAGTAACTTGGAGACAGAGCTTTTTTTTTTATGATCATGTTATGTTTTATTTATTGAGCATGGCTCAGTTTGGATGAAATGAAATAGTCATAATGGTTCTCGTACTGTTGCAGAACTTTCTTATCACAGTGCATTTTGTCAGTTTGATTTATTTTATCTGTCTATTTACAGTTGTTGTGACAACCCAGAGTTGCTATCCTAGCTACAGCAAAAGTACCTCATCCTCCTGGAAAGTACTCCATATTTTAAATTACATAGCTTCAGGGTGGACCTGAGAATTCTGTAGGTGATTTTGATTTAAAGTGTTGTCTGCTTGCTGTCTCTCAATTTTCTTTTATTTTTTTTTTTTAGGTATGCTTTTAATTTGGAAAGTAGCTGCCATGACTGGATATCAAGGTGCATTGCATAGACAAATATTGTTCATATGAAAAACACTGTGACAGAGAGGCCAAATGCTCATATTTTGGTGCCTGTAGGTATGGAACTGTCTTTTCAGGTCATTAAAAGTGGGATGTGCCCATTCTGCCACATTTGAAAGTAAAAGCATGCCAAGTTTAAGGCACTATGTTTGGTCGTTCTGGCCTGTATATCCCAGTACACAAAATGGAACAACTAGATTGGACCTGTTTGTTGGTGGTATACTGCTCTGAGATATAGTATCGGCTTCTGTAGGAAACCTTTGTGGTTTGAGAGAGAATGTGGTCTGTGGGAATGAGAGAGGGTGAGGTTAATATTGTTCAGACCAAGCCTCTGACTTGGATTGCATGGGACGCTTAAAGAGCCTTCAGCAAAATGTGTGTATTAAACTGAGAAAGAGAAAATACATTGCCTTTAGAGATGCATCTGAAACCTTGCCTTTTCCCAGCAGCAGAGATAACATTTGTGGCAGAGTAAGGGAACGAGGTAAGGCTTGAAAGTGTTATTTTTGTTCTCAGAAGAGTGGTAAATGTTATTCATAACCAGAAAACTTTACTGGTATGTATAGTTTTCTAAGATAGTCCAAGGCTTTCAAATGCTTTAAGAATATCATACCTCCTTTCCACTGGGAAAGGACAATAAAAATAAACCTAGACAGAGTGTTTCTAGCATTCCCTTACAAGCAAGAATTTTGCTTCTTTCAAAAATTATGTAAGTTCTTTCAGCACAGTGTATCAAATATTGCTTTGATAATTTGTGCATTCAACTTTTAACCCCCCCAATCTTACATGTATGTTTGCATAGCAATAATACCCATGTCTAGTAGCCAAACATCCACTTGTTCTCATAAAGCAGTTCTATCCCATTTTTGCAGAATGCCTCCAACAATTATGTGATAAACTAAGAGTTTCAGTGTCGTTTTATTGTCTAGACTAATTCTGAACTCCAGCAGTATGGTAGGAGGATACAAGGACTACGAACTGCTCTCAGGTTTTAAACTAGAAACTTGTTTCAGTCTGAAGATAAGTATTTAAGTTCTGGCTTTAAAAGACTAGCTTAGAGTCTTTTGCTCTTCCATCTCTGAATCTCTGCTAGCTTCATAAAATATCAAGTTTTTATTTATTCGTTTGCTTAGGTATATCCTGCATCCAGCAGCTTAAACTAGGAAATTGTTTTTACAGAGTAAGCAATAAACAGACTCAAACACTGCTGTTTATATTAGCACTGTCTGTATGTGGCAGTAATATTAAAGACTGCTCACATCTGCCTTGATGTTGCAAAGTCACCCTGTGTGTTCAAACAATATGTTGAACAGGAAGAAAATACATTTTATGAATATAATTTCATATGATGGGTCCTGGTGGACATCAAGTTGACCATGAGCCAGGCTGATGGTATTCTGGGCTGCACTAGAAGGAGTGTTGCCAGCAGGTGAAGGGAGGTGATCCTTCTCTTCCGCTCAGCACTGGTGAGGCCACATCTGGAGTGCTGTGTCCAGTTCTGGAGTCGCCAGTACAAGGGAGATATGGACATAGTGGAGAGAGTCTAGGAAAGAGACACTGTCCTGGTTTGAGCTGGGACCGTTAATTTTATTCCTAGTAGCTGGTATAGTGCTGTGTTTTGGATTTAGTATGAGAAGAATGTTGGTAACACACCAACGTTTTAGTTGTTGCTGAGCAGCGCTTACACAGTCAGGGCCTTTTCTGCTTCTCACACCAGCCCACCACCAAGCAGGCTGGGGGTGCACAAGAAGTTGGGAGGGGACAGAGCTGGGACAGCTGACCCCAACTGACCAAAGGGATATCCCAAATCACATGACACCATGCTCAGCAATAAAAAGCTGGGAGAAGAAGAAAGAAGGGGGCGACATTTGGAGTGGTGGCGTTTTCTCTTCCCAAGTAACCATTATGTGTGATAGAGCCCTGCTTTCCTAGAGATGGCTGAACACCTGCCTGCTGATGGGAAGCAGTGAATGAATTCCTTGTTTTGCTTTGCTTGCATGCACAGCTTTTGCTTTACCGATTAAACTGCCTTAATCTCAACCCACGAGTTTTCTCGCTTTTACTCTTCTGATTCTCTCCCCGATCCCACCGGGGACGCAATGAGTGAGCAGCTGTGTTGTGCTTAGCTGCCGGCTGGGGTTAAACCATGGCAGACACAAAGATCATTAGGGGACCAGAGTATCTCTTCTATGAGGAAAGACTGAGAGCGCTAGGACTATTTCACCTAGAGAGGAGAGCGTTGATGGGAGATCCTATCAATGTATATAAATACCTGAAAGGAGGGTGTAAAGAAGACAGAGCCAGGCTCTTTTCAGCGGTGCCTGGTCACAGGACCAGACAATGGGCACAAAATGGAACACAGAAGGTTCCCTCTGAACATCAGGAAACACTTTTTCACTGTGAAGGTGGTCGAGCACTGGCACAGGTTGCCAGGGAGGTTGTGGAGTTTCCTCCCTTGGAGATATTCAAAAGCTGCATGGACATGGCCCAGGGCAGCTGGCTCTAGGTGGCCTTGCTTGAGCAGGGGTGTTGGACCAGATGACCTCCAGATGTCCCTGCCAACCTCAACCATTCTGTGATTTGGTGATGGCTCTGTACTCTTATTTGCTTGGAATACCATATTAAGTTTTCAGCTTATGACCAGTTATGACTTCATTTGTACTTCCTTTTTACTCATATGTACAACTTACAGAAGTAGCCTGTACACTGAAGACAAAGATCTTTGAAAGTAGAAGTTGCCCCAGATTTTATGTAGAATACTGAGCTAAAATGGTGATTCTTTAGTTCTTACTGTAATAGCATGCTTACTGTAATACTTTTACTGTATTTCTTTAATCAGGCAGTGCTATGGGTTTTTTTGCTTCCGTAAATCATCAGTCTCTACGAGTAATTCGGTAATTTCATTTTAGCTCATTTGATACTGAGGGTTCTGAAAATGCTTTCTGAATATCAGTAAATGAAGACTCAAATACATACAAACAGACAAGATTTTAAATATTCAGCAATTGCTGATGGAATTGTCATATAACTAGAAATCAGGTCTTGTCATGGTTCTCAGCCTTAAGTATTCATGTTAGTCCAAAGACTTATTTCAGCATGAGATTCTATGCTTTTGTTTTTGTTGTGAAGAGCCTAAATACGACTAGGAAAAAAAATGTAGTATACATCGTGTTTTGTGTATGTAGGTATACCTGTGTGTGCATGTATAAATTAATATCATGACTGTAATACTTTCATTTTTGCAGTAGCAGAGGAAAATCTTCATTATCTAATTTATAACAGACACTTAATTTTATTTTTCACAAAAGTTATTTAATTTTAAGTATACCATTCAGTGTCTTTGAATTGTCAGATAGGTTGAAGAACAGACATTGGGTGATGAAGAAAAGTCCAGCTTTATTTACTAAAATCTAATGACTCCATTGAGTTCATATGAATTGAGTTTACATGCACATATTGATGGTGCCATTAGTCCATTCTGTCACTACAAGAATAAGAATGCATCACCTACTTTCATGCATTCTCCCGTTCAAAAATCCATTTCAAGAGCTCTTTCTTTACATTTCCTTGCTACTATAAAGCAGAACAACTTGCCTTTCGTTCCATTCAGAAGTGAAACAGAGTCTTTTTTCTCCAGTAGAATGCATCTTATTATAAATAAATTATCACTTCAAGAAATATAAACTGAAAGGCAGGAATCACTTGTGCTAAAGTACACAGACATCTTCTGCATAGGATATTCACACATTCCTTTATCCAAGGCAAGATCTATAAAGATACCAAAGCAAGTTGTTCTGTGACCAGAGGAACTAATGAAGTTTTTTAAATTATTTTTTTTTCTCTCACGTTCCTCAGTCCTTCCCATCTTCAGTGCTCAAGTACTTCTTCCAGCTCCTTCCTATGTCTTTTGTCAGTTTGGCTGAGAATGTAGCAACATATGCTGTTGCTGAAATAAGCGTGTGCTGATTGCCCATTCATTATACCCATGGTGATTGGCCAACTGGCAGAACAGCAACTGGCTTTTCCTTAGTGGTGGGACTAATTTTGATCCATCTCTAGCAATCAGTTTTCATGAAATGTATAGGAATTTACTGTCTTTCAGAACTGTGTGTCTCTCTGAAGTCTGAAATGGTCAATGGACTCATGGGTTTAGTAAGGGGACGCCTCACAGTACAGTTCTGTAAGTCTCACTTGGAAAATCAGGTTCAAAGTTGCTGTCGTATTATACTCACATCTTAGAAAAAAAGAATCTGAAAGTCCATCAAAGTTAATAAAGTGATCAGAACTATTAGTTCTAATTAAAATTACTTAGGGCAACAGAATGACTTTTAATTTTGTAGTGTCATTAGAAGGAGAACTATTTGCAAAGTTTTCTTGCCTATTGAAGTTAGTGAGGTTACATACATGTAACTTAACGGAATATGGTTTTAAAGTACTATTATACTGTCTTTTCCAGAGGAAGTGAAAGATGAATCCGGATGTAGCAAAGCAAAATACTCCAATTATAAAATAACAGCTGTATCCCTCCAAGGATTTTTGAAGTTGAGTGAGGTTAAAACATAAGTGGCATATGGTCAGATCCACTGATATACAGACACAAAGCAGGTTCTCCAATTTTTCTTAACAAAACTCTTCTCATTAAGGAACCAATGTAGACCTGAAATGTCAAAGCTATACACATTTTTATCCAAGGCCAGCTTGTATCTAGAGTGCCTTTGTGTACATAAGGCATTATTATTATTTTTCCAGTACAGTATCTGTGTTAAGTGATTTCAAGGCACTACATTCCAGACATTAGAGAAGGAATTCTCACTGCCTCAGTGACCTGGAAGTCCGAAGCTTGCAGACTTCAGACATGGAAGTCCTCCTCATCTTCCCTGGAGCAGGGGAGCCATCAAGCAGAAATTCATCAGCCTGCAGGGTCTGATAGGTGAACAAGGTTCCTGCTGAGCAATTTCAGTGAATAGATACATTCTTCCATTACTTATATTCTGTCAAATTGGCATTTATCATCTGAAATCTGTTTTTCAATAGATTTTCTAGACAGCTCTTGTAAACAAGAAAAAGAGTGGAGTTGAATATTGATATTCCTTAATTTGCTTATTTCTTGTGGTGGTGCCTTCTTTTAAGAATCGAGTGTTTCATTTTCTTCTTTTCATACAGAGTAGAGCGTGGTTGAGTTCATTGCATTTATCAACTGTTCAAGTTCTTTGATATAAGAAACAGGATTCACAAACACTTGAGCAAAACTACCTTCTGTGAGCTGTAGCAGTTATCTGTGGTACACTGAAGCAGGACTCCTTGTTGACAGTGGGAAAATTGTGCTTTGTCTTACCTCAAGAAGACTACTTTCTTCAAAACATCTTGAATTTAAGGTACAAAAACTATTATGAAAGCTCTTCAGAGGCACATGCAGAAATGATTGGAGCTGAAGTAAACAGATGCCTGATGATTTCTGGGATTAAAGAGGTTTAATTGTGTGTTTCTGTGATGGGTGAACTGTAGCTAAGGACCAAACTCCTACCCAGCCGCTCGCTTACTCCCCGCTCCTCAGCAGGACAGAGGGAGAAAATAGGAAGAACAAGAGGCAAAAGAAAGCTCATGGGTCAAGATAAAGGCAGGGGGATGGCTTAGCAGTTACTGTGGTGGGCAAAACAGACTCAACTTTGAGAAAATGAATGTAATTTATTGCCAATTAAAGTAGATTTAGGTAGTGAGAAACAAACACAAGTGTTACATCTTTCTTTCCCCTTTTCCCATGCTCAGCTTCCCTCCTTTACATCCGACTCCTCTGCCCTGTCCTGGAGTGGCGCAGGGGAGGATGAATGTGTGTTTTACAGTCAGTATACAGTGATTTTTCTCTTTGCCATTCCTTCCTTCTCTGATCGAGCATGAATTCTCCACAGGCTGCAGTTCCTGTCAGTAAAATCTTCTTCCACATGGGCTTTTCCACAGGCTGCTGGGAATATTTGCTCCAGCACCACAGAGAACCTCTTCCTGCTCCTGCTCTGACTGTGGTGTCCCCTTTGCTGTTTCTCATTCTTTTTGTTCCCTCCTCCTGTGCCTCTCCAGCATTTTTTGTGTTTTCTTAAATAGGTTTTCACTGAGGCACCACAAACAACTTTGCTGATGGATGCAGCTTTGACCTGTTGTGAATCTGTTGCTGAGCCAACTGGAAAAGGCTGCATCCAGCTTAGGGCAGCCCCTCAGCTCTCCCTACAGAGACCACCCCTGCAGCTCCCCCTGCTACCAAAGTCTGGTGTTTACACCAAATACAGTTTCTTATTCTTTGCCTTCCTTTAATACTAACATACCAGTGATCATAAGTGTATATAAGAACTGTAAATCAGAATAATCTCAGTATTATATGTGGCATGGCCACTACTCTTTATAACAATAAAGGTAGTCACTCAGAACTGACAGTAAGAGACTTCCCAGCCTGTGTTCTCCCTTTCTCTGGGGATGAAGAGTTTGTGTCATACTCCTTTTCAAAAGTGGGACCCAGCCACAAGTTATGGTCCAGTTCCCAGCTCTACCACTTCATTTCCTTGGCAGGTTTAAAACCAACTGGTTTGTCACTGTGTAAATAATCCCTTTCCATCCCACAGACTTAAATGTGGAATTCTCTGAGGAGTTCAGGGAAATTATACTGTCAAAGACAGTCTTAGCTCTCATTATCTTCAAGGAGAATTATGATAGCAAAAAAACCAGCAGAACAAAGCCTGCTTCTCAAAGGCCTGGTGAACTGTTCCAACCCACCTTGCTGTTGGGAACTAATCATATCCTGGTTTTGTACATGCACTGGGAGCTTAGGTACTTCTAAACTTCCCAGCTCACTACAGATTGAATCACAGAATCACAGAATCACAGAATGTTCGGGGTTGGAAGGGACCTCTGGGGGTCATCTAGTCCAACTCCGCTGCCAAAGCAGGGTCACCTACAGCAGGCTGCACAGGACCTTACCCAGGCAGGTCTTGAACATCTTCGGAGAAGGAGACTCCACAACCTCCCTGGGCAGTCTGTTCCAGTGCTCCGTCACCCTCAGAGGGAAGAAGTTCTTCCTTCTGTTCAAATGGAACTTCCTATGCTTCAGTTTGTGCCCGTTGCCCCTTGTCCTGTCACTGGGCACCACTGAAAAGACTCTGGCCCCATCCTCCTGACACACACCCTTCAGATATTTATAAGCATTTATGAGGTCCCCTCTCAGCCTTCTCTTCTTCAGGCTGAAGAAGCCCAGCTCCCTCAGCCTCTCCTCATAGGAGAGATGCTCCAGTCCCTTCCCTCAGCAAGTTTGCTGATGACACAAAACTGGGAGGAGTGGTGGATTCACTAGCAGGCTGTGCTGCCATTCAGTGAGACCTGGACAGGCTGGAAAGTTGGGCAGAGAGGAACCTGATGAGGTTCAACAAGGGCAAGTGCAGGGTCCTGCATCTGGGGAGGAACAACCCCATGCACCAGTACAGGCTTGGGGTGGACCTGCTGGAGTGCAGCTCTGTGGAGAGGAACCTGGGTGTCCTGGTGGATGACAAGACGACCATGAGCCAGCAGTGTGCCCTGGTTGCCAAGAAGGCCAGTGGTCTCCTGGGATTCATCAAGAGGAGTGTGGCCAGCAGGTCGAGGGAGGTTCTCCTTCCCCTCTACTCTGCCCTAGGGAGGCCTCATCTGGAGTACTGTGTCCAGTTCTAGGCTCCCCACTTCAAGAAAAATGAAGAGCTACTGGAGAGAGTCCAGCGGAGGGCTACAAGGATGATGAGGGGACTGGAACATCTCTCCTACAAGGAGAGGCTGAGGGAGCTGGGCTTGTTTAGCCTGAAGAAGAGAAGGCTGAGAGGGGACGTTATAAATGCTTATAAATATCTCAAGGGTAGGTGTCAGGAGGATGGGGCCAGACTCTTTTCACTGGTGCCCAGTGACAGGACAAGGGGCAATGGGCACAAACTAAAGCACAGGAAGTTCCATCTGAACATGAGGAAGAACTTCTTCCCTCTGAGGGTGGCGGAGCACTGGAACAGGCTGCCCAGGGAGGTTGTGGAGTCTCCTTCCCTGGAGATATTCAAGACCCGCCCGGACAAGGTCCTGTGCAGCCTGCTGTAGGTGACCCTGCTTCAGCAGGGGGGTTGGACTAGATGATCCCCAGAGGTGCCTTCCAACCCTGAACATTCTGTGATTCTGTGACCCATAACTGACTCCCATTATATTTACGTGACATTTCAGCTTACGTGGCAGAATAAATTTTGTCTTTTTGCTACAGTTGCTACCACTGTTGGTTTAGTTCAAGAATCATCACAATATACTAAACATCTTCTGCTATACAGCCATCCAAACCCTTATTCTTCTGCATTTAACTTCTGCCTCTGTCATATCAGGTTTCATTTCTCATCATTAAAACCCATCTCCTCTTTCTCCTAAACTAGGATTTTTTTAGTGCAAAGGAGCTGTATTTACCAAAAGACACTTCCAGAAATTAAGTATTATTGCTACATAGTAGTAAACTACTTGTGGTAAAGTCTATATACCACACATCTTTCACTTTAATATTAAAAAGATGGAAAAATCTTAGAACCTAACAGCTTCAATATTATTCCTTTAAGATTTGTATATACAAAGATGTTTCAGTTTAGTATCCAGAAGACAGACAGTGTACTGTTCCCTTGTTTTAGGAAAAAAGTCTTACAATACTATTTATATTTTCGCTTCATAAACTTAGCAACACAAAAGGCTGTTCCAGGTCAATGAAAAAGACACATCGTATTTTTTCCAGGAAAGTAATTTGCAAATCTTTGATCTACCTTAATTCTTAAAGTTAATCAAGAAAATTATGCTGGTACACATCCTCAAGGCGCCAGCTTTGTTCTCAACCAATGCTTGCAGCTCAGTCCCCCAGCTGTTGAAATAAATGGGAAGTTTTTCCCTAATATCAGTAAGGAGTTCAGACAGACTCATTCTCATCATACTTCTGCCATCTTCTGATACACTAATCTAATTGTCTTCCCTTTCTTCTTTCTTTGAAACAGTTAATAATGAAAAAACATAAAAAGAATCTGCTGAGAAATTCAGTGTTCAATACATTTCATTACTTACAGACTTCCGAACATCCTTTGATGAAAGATCAATTAACTTCTTGTTCATGGACCACTCTTCATCAGACTCCATTATAGCTTTCTGTAAAATCATTTTATCTAAATGTGAATTTAGTCCTTCACAGAGCAAGCAAAAAACTAACTTTTCAATGTAGTGAAGTACATTGAACTGCAAGTATCAATTCTTTCTTAACAAAGTAACTTCATTTTTGGCAACCTTTCTGATTTCCAGAACTTAGGTACTTTATAATGCATCATATAATATCTTTAAACTCACTTAATTATGTTCCTCTTTTTTTTTTTTTAATTTACCTTTTGCCTGACAGAAATTTTCTCTAACAAGTTTCAACTAGAAGGTCATATTCTCTTTTTACTAAGCTCACACAAAACCTCTTATGAATTCATTACACTATATTAGCCTTTCTTCTTTATCTTCTTTTTTAAACACCCAGAGGAGAATCCAGCTTAGAAGGTTGATTGTACTTAAAAACCTTGAAAACTGCCTCTGTATCCTCCATAGTATGGAAGTGGGTATCATGTAGTATAGCATAGGTAACTTCTAAATTTCATTTGCTGTGTATTTTAATTGTGGAAACTTCTGAAAGAACTTTTATGCAAATGATATTGCATGAAATCTTGTACTTCATCATTCCATCCTTCAGACAAAACACAAGTTTTACCAGCAGCTGAAGCACAACAATGAAACCAACCAGGTGGAGAGTTTCAAACGTAGCAGCAGTTACTGCATTGCTGTTTGTCATACCACCTGCTCCACTTCATCAGAAACCAACCACAGAAAATAAAAATAACATTTCAAAGAACAAATAAAACAATTCACTTATAAAAGGCAAATCATGATCCAGTTGCTGAAAGCCAAAAGGCCTCAGTTCCAGGCAGAAGTTTCAATGAGCCTTTCCTTACAGGATCAGTGGAAAGAGACCAGAAAAGCTACAGAAGAAATGCCTATCATGCTGTCAAATGTTCATCAGAGATTTAAGACACATGTAAAATTTCAGCCTACTGAAATAACATGGGGGTGGAACATCATACATTGGTATTGCTTAAAACAGTTCACAATATTTTCTCATTTTATGCTTGCCAAGGCACATGTACAAGGTTTAAAGTTTATACTACAGGACTTAAGTGAGAAGTACTGGAATTCTGCAGCACTCACGAAACTATGGCGCTCTCGTGTTCTTCCAGTATTTGTCAGTGCAGTCATACCTAAGGCAACTGCACACTGACATACAGCTCATCCACTGACTACCTGAAAACCAGAATCACCTCACAGGGCTTGTTTGAAGATCAAGGAATAGGATCAAAGAATGGATCGAGAGGTAGGATCAAAGAATCCATCTTTTCAAAAATAGTACTTGAATATCAAAAATTTTCCAGAAATAGATGAATGACGATAAATACATTCAAATAACCTCCGAAAAAACATTTTTGTGTACCTTAAAGTAAATTGGAGCCATATCTCCTACTTCTTTTGGAACAGGAATACATTCGTATACCATGTGATACCGTTTCTTCACACTCGTGTTTGTTTCTAGGAACACACAGTCCAAGTCTTTAGCTTCAAACATTTTCACCAACGCATTTCGGAACATCTGTTTCAAGCAAACAAAAAAGTATAATTTGAATTAACTTTTCAAAGCTTTCAGATATAATATTTTATATTATTTCACTAACATTATATTCAGAATAAACTCATAGTAAAAATGGATAACAGCAGCGATCATACTAGGAAAATTCCACATTATTCCACAACTTAGTATGAACTATATCTTCTACAATATGAACACACAAAGTCTAGAGAACTATTGTGAAATACGCCTTATAATTAACACTACAAACTCAAATTTTAATAAATACTGCATATTTTTACCGTGGAAATTAAAACTACGTTGAACTTCATAACTGTGATGCTCCATAAAACAACATGGCTTTAACAGTAGGTCCCAAGCTTGCAATTTCTAAGAAGGTAATCTCTTGGCTTGTATTGACTGCAGATCTCGTTATACTTTCACTACTCCTTCCAATTATACATTTCAAAAAAAAAAAAAAAAAAAAAGACTAGGCGTGCTTGACCTTTAAGGAAAATATTAATATTGCCTCATAAGCAAGCCACAGCTATAACCATCCTCACTGTACGGAAGCTGACCAAATGCAATAGTGTAATACATCTGGCCTCACCTATTCACAGTGTGTTTCAGCTTATAATTCCACCAGCTCCAGCACCAGGGCCCTGCCCACGGCCCTGGCTGCCCGTGCAGATGGGCAGCTCTGACATGCTGCAGCTGTAAACTGGGATCAGACGCAGCAGAGAGAGATTGGGGAAAAAAAAAAAGAGCTGTAAGAAGTGGGGGTCTGCCCCCCCTTCACTCAGGAGCTGCAGTTCAGCTCAGGCTCTCACTTTTGGTCCTTGCCTGAGCTAAGTTTCAGGGATGCTTGTGCTCAGCCATGTACCTGGCAGATCCTGTCCCTGAGTTGCTGACTTGACCTTGAACCTAAGTCATCACTGCAGACTTGTCTGGCCATCACTGGGCCGTGGCTGTTTACCGTCATGGGACCTGCTCTCTTCTCCTGGCTTGGGCACCATGGGACTGTGCCTTGGCAGCGAGGTGACTTTCCCCACCTGCCTTGCCTGTCACCTTCTGCCCTTGACTTGTCTTCCTGCGGAGCAGCCACTCTTGTTGGGCCCTGACTCCCGGCAGTTGGTATTCGCACCCAAGAAACGCAACAAGTGCATCATTCTACAGCTTACAATGCAGATGCTGAACTCAACTATCAAGCACAAGGGATGACTTCTGAGACATTCAGGCTCATTTTCAAATGCACAAAAGATCTGGCTTTGTGGCAGGGTGAGCATTTCCCAAAGTGTCTCAAGATCTTGGAAAGTGATTTTTTTAAAATTAAGATCTTTGTTTTATACATGCTCTCTACACCATTTCCACTTCGTAAGCTAAGAAATCACTGAAACTGCATGAGCCTCACAGACCACAGGTACTCACACAGTACTCTAGGCTGTCCTTTTTGCACTGATCTTTTTTTTTCAATTAGCAATGCTTAGAAGTACAAACAACACCATTAAAAAGCTAATCCCATCTAAGGGTTTAAGCGTTCCTATCTTAATGCAAATGAGCTGATGAATAAGCTAACACACATATTCACAAACATCAGCAAGTACTGAAGTAAAACAGATGCAAAGCAAATCACCGCCAGGACCTCAATGCAACAGGAATAGAAACTGAGCTCTCTTCTCCCCACTCCTTTGTCATCTTGCACAGTATGAATCAAACCAAAATGCTAAGAAACTTGGCCAAATACACGTATCTTAACCACATATTTAAGCTCTCCAGAGCAGGCCCTTGTGTCCCGAATTCCTCCTCACAAACAAGCTGCTCCATGCTTGACAAGAAAACGCTACCACTCGCCTCACACACGCACAACTGGTGAAACACACAGCTGGAAGATACTGCCTGGTGAACAGATCGCTGTACCGCGACTGATAAGGGACCTGGCTGCGCAGAGCAACAGACAGCTCTGAATTAATACCTTGTTGTCTTCTCCCCCTCACCCTGGCCCCCCAACCTCTACTTCTGAAACACACCAAAGCAAGCAACTGCGGTGAGATCCGAGGCTGGCAACCACAGGTTGGGAACAACTGTTACTTACAGTTGCTACCCTGCAAGATCAACCGAAATACAAATCCACTGAAAAGCCTTTGTCTCTGCCCATGGCAGGGGGTTGGAACGAAATGTTCTATAAGGTTCCCTTCCAACCCAAACCATTCTACGATTTTGTATCTACAGATGTTTGCTAACATTTCCCAGACTGCAGTTTCTCATTTTTAAATACACTGCACTTTTTCTCCAAATTCTGAGTGGGCCAAAACATCAAGGATAATTAGCATTGGAAAGTACAAAAGCACTCATGTGAGCAAATAAGAGGGCTTGGCTTATGCTTGGATGCACAGAACATCGATACATATAACAGTTCAGGCAATACAGAACACGTAAAGATTCATATCTTTTTGTATTAAAAAAGTGACATGCATATTTACTTTGGCAATTGAACACATCAGTCTAAAACACACAACATGCTAAATTCAAGTGCCTGAAGGCATACAGTATAAAAGAACCCTTCTTGCTTTATTCCAATACATCTTAACAAAAAATAGTCCAGCAAAAATAGTTAACTAAAACATGTGCACAAGACAACGTTTTATGGATATTTGAAGTATGATAATTATTTTTTTTCCCTCAACAGCAGTACAAAATATGGCTCTGGCATCAGAAAGGCAGTTTAGTCACTGAGTATGTGTATGCTTATACTCCTGCTAAAGCCTTCCAGACTCCTCCTACTGAATTACATAGAAGCTGAAAAGAACAAAAAAAAAATATCGGTGTCCATCACCTCCCAAAGTACTTTGTTGCAAATGAATGCTTAAACTGAATATGAATATATTCACAGGGTCAATGGACAACTGTTTTTACCAACTAGCTGCATTGTCTAGCAAGGAATGGACTAGTGTTGAATACAGCAACTACATTTGCTTACCTTTTATTCATCCTATTTTCCTTCTCATACAAATTTAGAAAAAAATATCATCAATTTAGTTAAAAGAGGTTAAGATACATAGAAGATATAGAATAAACAATATTGTCACTTTTCCCCATGCTCTGTTGTTCCTCCTGATCCTACTTGTTGCTCTTATTTGCTTCTTATCCACCTTTATCAGGTATTTCTGTCATATGCAAAAAACTCCTTTCCCTTCCTGCTTGGGAGGAGCATAATTTACTAGGAAACACCATACAAAAATTAGATCAGCCATGAGAATCAATGCGGGGAGAAAATTTGGAAAGTCAGAGAGTCCATCCATCACGCCTGAGGCAAGACCAATGTTACTTAAATAATTTCAAACTTGTGAATTAACCTATTTTTAAAGCTAAGCCACTGCAAGCAACGAAGCCTTTCTCTAGTCTGAAACAGTATCCAATATTCTGAGATAAGAGATTGCAAGTTGTTTTCCCCTGGTAATAATCCTGATGGGGGGAGGGGAAAACCAATCCCTGTCAATCTCTTTGGCAGAATCTTGTTACATTCTTTCCTTGATTTTCCTTTTCCAAAGAAAACAGAACTCAAAACCCTCAAAATGTCTTCATAAGAGAATTGGAAAGCATGACCCATCATGCTTGGCACTTTATTCAAACAATTCTTTTCAAAAAAGTAGGAAACTGGATTCTAACTAGGACCTCCCTGATTTGAAGAAGAATGAGGTAGTTCTCACTCAACTGACATCCACCCAAAACCCAGATTAGTTTAAAAGAGCTGAAGATACGTAAACAACGTATTTTCAGCCTACTTTTTATTACTAGTGATCTTTGTGCCCTGATAATCCTTTTCTTTTCCTTGGCACTCCCAAGGAAATCCAAAGCGCCAAGCCAGTTACTCCACTTCGTGTAAGGGATCAGCTATACCTACGTCACCCCGAGAGATGTTCCTCTAACCTGGTTTCAAAGACCTCCAACAACAGAGGTTCTGCAGCATTCCAGGCAACTGTTTCTAATTCTTATAAATGAGAACTTTTCTTCAGTGTTCAGCCTGCATCTCCCTTTTTCAATTTTTGACCACTACTTTTCATCCACAGTGCTAGAATGTTCTTCCCCTTAGTGGAATAAGACAAGAGCTGCCAGTCTGGAAATTATGAAAACAGGTATTCATGACAAGTGTATTATTCAAAACAACATTATTTTACAAAAATGTTAGAACATGCAACAGTTTCTCAGCTGACCTGGATTTCTTCCCAGATGTCTTCATCCAAAAGAGTGGCTGCAGTATGGTGCTGTAGAGGGGCTATCAGGCAGTGACCTTCAGTAAGGGACTGGTGCCTTGGTAGAGACAAGTATACCTACAAATAGCAAACAAAAACTGAAGCGTCCATTTTTCTAGTGTTAAAAACCTTCCCATTGCTAATGCTAAGAAATATATCACTTACTAAAATTCAAACCAATAGAAGCCATTACCTTCTAATTTCAGCATGGTATTAGTGATATTAATGTTTTTAAAAAGGTCCCATTATCCATCAGCAGCTCAAATGAGCTAGTAGTATCCAGGCAGCAGCTCCACCACCAAGGCAATAATATCAGCCTTATAGACCAACAGGTATCCTAACTGTTATGAAATCACACCGTTTAGTCCATTACAATACTTTTTGTGTATATATATTTGCATTTATTTTAGTAGAATATAATATATATATTAAAATGCATATACAGATATAGATATATCTCTATATATATCTGTTAGATATATAAGCATATACACACAGATATATATAGACACAGAGATACACATCTGTATGTATTTTTATATGTATATATATATAATCTATCTATATAAAAAAATAAGTGCAATGTACCATAATACATATCTATGCATTTAATTCCTTGGCCTACAAAAAGTTTCAAATCATATGAAAAACATCAATAATAAATGAAAACTTTGGAGAAAGAATGACAAAAAAGCCTATATTGAAGCTTTTCATATGTTAAAAATCCAAATATTTGTGCAACTTTTCAAAGCATTAACAGAAACAAGGTTCCCCGTAGCAAACTTTTGTCTATTTCAAAGGATTTTAGGCTTAAAAATTGAATTTTCCACTTAATTTTATTTTATATCATTGAGATACAATTCTTCACCAGTTCATATTTCCTCCAGTGCACTGATTTAGTCTTCCACAAATCCACCTACAGCCTAATCTCTGCACTCAGAACTTTTGCTTCCATTTTCCACAAAACCACAAACTTAAAGTTCTGATATCAAAGATTACCTTTATAATTCGTGACAGATTTGTATCTTTCTCTCTCACCCTTGAGGAATTTGTGAAATCAATTGGAAGGGCAAGGAAAATAAGATGCAAAACAATAAATCATTTCACAGAAGCAATTTCGTTCTTAATCTTAGGCATTTGAACATTAACACTGCCCTCCTTTATTTCTTTTTTATTTTTATATTTGTGTTAAATTGCTATTTTCTTACCTTGGTGCCAATTGCAATAATAAGATGTTTAGAAAGTTCACTGCTATCAAAGCAGTATGGGCACTTTTCCATGCGTGCAGCAAGCTGCTGGTGTTCGTGGATTGCTTTTCTTCTTTGCATTTCTTCCTCTTCCCCACTGCGTGCTCTTTTGGCTGCTTTGGAAACAAACATGTCATCCAGAGTATAGTACTCTCTGTCGGTTTTTTCCATGAGCTGAAAAGATACACAGAAAAATTGTGTATCTATATAAATAAGCAAGAAAAACTACTTGGCTCTTTGTAGGACCCTTTATTGAGAAAAGCATAAAGCACACAAGCAGTAGCACTGGTTTCTTCCATATGGCATTTGCAGCACATGCAATCATCAGGTACGTCCCCAAGAGCAGTCGTACACCATCTCAGCACAGATATTAAAATATAGACCTGCAATAGCAGTGAGAAGAGTATATTGCTATATTCTGTCTCAAGTTAAGGGGTATTTCAATATTATCTTGACATAAATTCAGCTTTAAATAGATGTACAATTTTTTAAATCATATATTATCATATATTTGATTTTGGTCTTCCCCCTCCTCCTCTCACATTACAACTATCGCTATCATCTTTTGTGAAATAACTAGACCATGCCTCCGCACCTCATATTTGTATTCTGTGAAAACATGCCAACAGTTATTCCTACCAAATGAAGAGTACTAACCCATTTTGTGAAGAAAACAGTCTTTGTCTTCAATACTTAGTCTTTCTTGAGTGCACCTCTTGCTAGATACAGATGATGAACCCAACTACCACATTAACAGAAACAAGGCTAAATGAGCCACAGGTTTTTTGTTTGCTCATTAATTTCTACATTTTAAGTAAACATGCCACATTTAAAAGGAAACTCTGAGAACACCAAACTTGTTATGAAAACATGCTTGAGGGTCAGTGGCATCTCAATAGTGGAAACCCACGCAAACTGGATACGACTCCCCTAGACAGTATTTTGGAGGGATGGAGTCTGTAGACAGGAACTGCAGGAACTGAAGGTGACACAAGGTGACAGAGGACATGGTAAGAAGGTGGGCTTACAGCAATAGCAGCAAGAGACAACGAATGGAAAGCAAGAAAAGTATGGGGGTCATGGGACCCAACCCAAGTGACAGAAGATTTCACTAAGCTTCATAAGTCACAGAACACTGTTTTTATAGAGATATAGCATTAGGCTTCATCAACATTTTTTTGATGACAAACAAATCCCATGACACCTTGCCTAAATCAAGACCTATCAAGTCTTAAGTGTAAAGATAAACTTTTTAAAGGACTTAGGAAAGTACTTCTCCATTTTCTGCTTTAGCTGCTCTATACAACTTTTAAATTATGTGCCATTAATACCCTAAACATGCAACACTTCTAGCTAAAGCAAATGTAAAAAGCATTCAAAATAATTTTTTTAACTTCTTCTCTTTAAATGAAATCCCACTGCTGCAATACTTATGCTATACTTGACTGTAATTCTACCTTGAATAGTTTCAGTAATCTCCTTATCAAAGTGACAGGGAGGAAAAAAACCAGCACACTAAATAGATTTCTTGATATTGGAGGTGCTGGTCCTTCAGAGTCTTGGCAGATTTACGTACGAGTAGGTTTGCTCCAAGAATTGCTAAGGAAATGGCAGCAGTGTCTTCGCAACAAGTCCTAATATATTTAGAATACTGACTGGGGCAGCCCTAGCAAAGTATTAAAGTTAGCTGGGAGCATTTTGAAGGCATACTGTCCTAATTGAAACACAGTCTCCAAGTAAAAGAAAATCTTCCAGATATTCCAGGTGTAGTTTGTGTAGACAATCTGATGTGAAAACAAATTAAGACTTTATTTTGTAGGTTAGATAAGTAACATTCCCCCCCTAAAACACAGACAACAGCTCTTGCTTCTCCTGAACACTGCAACTCTCTAACACAGACCAACAGCTTATTTTATATATGCTCAGTACTTTCATTACTAAACAACTGAGGAGCAGCCTCCTTAATATTACTTTATTTAGCTATAATACATTTAACTGCTTATGTGCATTTTCTACTGGAAGCCACCGCAGACTGAAATCAACAGTTCAATAGTTCAAATCTGTTCTTGTTTTACTACAATGCTATAAATCTGTATTTAAAATAAACAGGAGATTCCTGAACTGTAGAAAAAACATGAGTGGTTTGGGCACCAAAGATCAAGCCTCTGTTCTTCTGCCATATATGCATAAGAGAGGTAAAACTGGAGCTTCAGTAGAAAAAACACCAATAAGCACCACCTGCAGAACTGCACCATTTTGTTATTACCAAAAGTAAACGCGTATTTTTTTTTAAATTAAAAAAATCTGCCATAAGAATGCAAACACATGTGAAACAAGGCAGCTGGCAGACTACAAAGAAAAGAAGAATGGAAATCAAAACACCCTGGATATCAGGAATATCACATGCAGCACAGAATACCACTACTATTTTGGGTTGCTTGCACTTCGAAGTAGTCATGGAAATTCTGGTTTGCTATGCATGACTTCTTTTAAATGGTAGTAATTTTCAAAACACCTTAAAAATACTCTACAGATCCTCTTATGTCACAGGAACACAAGACAAGAATTCTGTCTAGTGCTGAAATAAACATTCATCTTATTAAAAGGACTGGATGATGCCTTTCTTCAACAGTGGATAAAGTGCTACACAAAATAAGACAACTGGGACCCAGAAGAGAATGTTCACCTAAAAAGTAGTAAAATTCAAAAAAAATGAATGGCTGTCTAAAGAACACATTTGGTTTCTCCTGGTACAGCCATGACCAACAGAAGATCACTACATTGCAAATGGTAATTCAAAGATGAAGAAGAAATGATGCTGCTGTTCTTCAGGAACTGTAATTTTCTGCATCATGTTTGACACAATTTGAAAAAACATTCATAGTTCAATAGCTCAAACCTAAGAACAGGTTTGAAGCACTAATTTCAACACATGACTGTGAGTGGAGTCAATGAAAATAAGCACAATTCAGGAGACTTAAACAAGGTATAAATGCAACAAAAAAAAAAAAAAAGGAAAACAAAAAAACCAAACCAACCACCCAGCCCCTGGCAAAAGTTGGAGTCACACAAGTCATCCAAAAGAACAACGAGAAAGATTTCCCAGTTGCACCAGAGAGTTCTCCTAGAGCTTCCTGGAAATCCAAAATTCAAAATTCAAAGTCCTCAAAGTGAAGGGAAACACTGTAAAAGATTAAATAGTAACTTCACTTCTAATATTACCAAACAGGCTATATACATAAGAGGAATCATGTGCATACATCACTTGTTCAATGTAAGCTCCTAGGGCAGCCTAGGTCTCTGCATCAGGCTAGAGTAAATCAGAGGAGAGTCTTAAACAAAATATTGGATTTTTCCTGGAAATAAAAAATTTTGTAGAAGACTGCTAGAGAACATGGGAGCCAGACAACATTGCACTTCCGGTTTAAGACATAATATATGTTGGTCAACAGAATTAGATGAAGCACATTGGGGAAGGAAGTAAAGTAAACAGAAGATTACTTCAGAAAAGTAAAGGAACAAGAAAGGTAGGTAGCAATGCAGCATTTCAGGGCAACAAACCGTAGTAAAGGGATATTTAGAGAAGTATTCACAGATGAGGTTCAGATTACCTCCACCACAGAGCCTCTGCCATCAACAAAATTCTAGATCCCATTGCAATACTAATGAGGAACAGAAGATAATAAGGAATGCAAGACAGTTCAAGAAATCAACACCTCAGCTTCAAAGACATTAAATAAGTGCTTGAAAGAAGCAGGGTCTAAGAAAAAAAAGTTATTTTAAACATTCCAACCTGCTCGTGCAATAAGAAAAGCCTAGTCACTAACAACTCATGCCCAATTGGATGCTCTTCAAGCACTACACCCTCCCCTTGCTGAAGAAAAAAACACAAGCACAAAGTGGAAAAATGAGGGGTTATTTTTTTCACCTTTTTCACACCTTTAAGGGGAAGTCTATGACACCTTTATTCAAGTTGTAAGTCTAGCACATCAATGCACCGTGCCATTATATTGCAGTTCTGAGACAAAGAGACCAAGTTACAGATGGTCACCCTGTCCCTGAATCTTCGTTTCATTTTTTGCTGTGTTTTATCACATCCTTTACATGACTTTAAAAGCATGTTAAAACAGGATATATTTTCACCTCTAAAAACACCAGTCATGAAAGGAATAAGATTTCTTTGCAACTCCTGCTTCACCACAGCGTCCTTTCAACATACCTCAAAACAGTTCAGGAAGTACAGAAACCTAAAAACAGGCAAAAATATTATCCAGCCAGAATTGTGTATTCCTACTGAAGTAAAATGTGATATGAATGTAAGTGGGAAAATCCATTCAGCGATATTTTCTGCCTCAAAAACAAACAGAAAACCACTAAAGACATTTAGTCTGCGATATTGGAATAACAGCAACGAACATCCGTGAAAGTGTTCATGGCCAGGCTGGATGGGGCTTTGAGCAACCCGGTCTAGTGGAAAGTGCCCCTGCCCATGGCAGAGGGGCTGAAACTAGATGATCTTCCAACCCAAACCACTCCAATCCAAACCATTCTATGACTCTATGCTTCTTTGCCAGTAGCAATGAAAAAAAATGTAAAGGGCATAATTCCTTAAATATGCTTATCCCTTGAATCCTACAAATGCCAAACATCAATGTGTCAGAACTGAAATAAACTAAAACGTAGCTTCTACCACAGACTAGACAGTACTCTTCAACTGCTTCTATAAATATTGGCTTTTTTGAAAAGTTATTTTAGAAGAAATTGAAATTCTCTTTCAAAAAATTTGTACTCTTACAGTAAGATGCCCAGTGTGTTCTGCCAATTGCATTATTTGGCTATAACAAAATCTCTCCAAACAAATCAAAGGAGAACTGAAAGAACAAGAAGAGAGTGTTCTCCAAAATGCCAGAAGGAAAGCAAGTAATCATTTAAAAACTGATTTCTTTCACACTTTTCTTCTTCCATACAAAAGACAGAGCTAGCACAAACGCAAAGCAGGAACTATGCTGATGTATTAGATTAACTGGAAAGCTGCTGTTCTGCACCAGCTGAAGTATCACACCTGTTAAACGTGAAAGCCCATGCATTCTGGAAGTTGGGAATTAAGTTCCCTCACTGTGCTGGACGCTGCACAGAGATTGGGAAGAAGCAGGTAATCACCTTCATCTACCAGTTTTAAGTTGGGATGTTCTAAAAAAACATCACTGAACTGCCTAAAGTTAATATAAGGAATTCAGACATCTATCAAGACAATGCACCTTACATCCTTGTTTCTACCAGACACTGGCCAAAACCAAGAGCTGACCTAAACTGATGCTCTCCTACAACAGATCATCTCCACAGCCCCTTGTCTTCTCTTTTCCATTTCACTTCTCTATTCTGGGCTCACCTGCCACATTCTTCCTTCGCACGCGTCCTCTATTTTCCAACTTTTCCTTCTCTTTTGGCAAGCACTGGTTAACCAGAGAATACACAGGACTCTTAGCACCATGTAAAGTGACATAGCCATTGTACAGCTGTGAGGTTTCTACCATCCACCTGACAGGGGATCCGTTTTCCACAACCAGGAGGCAGTTTTGGTTTAACCAACAGGGACAGCGCCACAGTTTTGCTTGCCCTGGCCAAGAAAGGCCTGTAACACACTAACATTCAAACAGCAGTCAGGGAAGGCATCCAAACTTCTTTCAGGAGCAGATTAAAAAAACATCCTTTGGGCTCTCTTTTGGACAGATATAATGTGTGCAAACGTGGCCAAAACCCAAACCAAGGAGACAGATCGCTAAGGTTTCAACACAGGAATTCAGAAAGAGATCAGCATCTGCCTATGTATAAACGAGAATGACTTGAGAGAGGGAAAGATTACAACATTGCACTTGCTGATGAAATCCTCAACATTATCATTAGCATGAATAATATGAATATATTACATTAATAATTTCATTATATAAGATTCTTTTCATAAAATAATGTCTTTTTCATTTTTTACATTACTGAAGCCATCAGGCACCTTGGCACGGGGCTACCTCCAAGAGCAACTCTTGCAGGTCTGTGTCAGGTACACTCCAGGGTCAGTCTCATTTTTCTGCCACGTGCTCAGATTGCTGGAACTGTATCTCATAGCTTAATTTTAAACTGATTCTGTTTTTCTTATTGCTACAGTGAACCCCCTGGAGTGTTATCCACTGCTGGCTGCCTACACACTCCACCCGAAGTGTGCTGCGTGTTGTGTCTCCTGACTCTCCCTCTGCTGCTATCACTTGCTCTTTGGATGTGCCCTGTGGAAAGCAAGCCCTACTAACGAAATTTAAATCTTTGTTATACTGAAAGGAAACCTCAAGAGACAAAACTAATCATCAGGGATTATTCCTACTTAACACCCTGAGTACACTTTTCTGCCCTCTTCAAATTTCCTCCAAAATTTGGGCATGAAACAGGAAATTCCATTAAACACATATTAGCATGGTAACAATATACTTGCATCTTTCTAGTGTGGGTTATTTTCAGCTTTTTTTGCATGCGTACTTTTCTGCTCATTTTCTTGTTCTATTTTATATGCAACTATTGAACTTCAGCTTTTCCTGTTTTCTCGCTAACACAATCATAGTTAAAGTTGCTTCCATATAAGCTAATCAAAGTGCATCTGCTTGGAAAATTTACAAAAAAACTCTATAGATCATATAAAACGAATTAGTTTGGTTTTAAATTGCCATGGCAACACTAACGTCTTCAACTTTAAATGACAGAGTTAGTATTTGTGGAATGTTGTACTCACAATATATTTTGGGAAGCTGTAATAAAGAAGAATAACCTATTATTTTAGAATAGAAACCTAAGTGACATATGAATACATCTCATCATATTTAAATTTATTCACCATCCAGAACTTACTGTTTAGAACAAAATCACCTCAGAAAACAGTCTTTGTGATCTCAAACAGCATTTACTCAAGCCAAATCAAGGCAGAATTTTATTATGTTTATTTTATTAGAACTCTGATCTCCCTACGACCACAGACATCTGAATTTATAGGTTTGATCCACCATGTAAATCAGCATATAGGCATTTCCCAAACCTATCATCCCAGTGAAATAAATACTATGTTAAACACATAGTATCAAAGGATTTTAACATACCAATGCACAGAGTGCTTTTACAGCCTATGCCACTGACAGGCAAACATTATGAAACACGTTGACGAGCAAGGTAGTTCAGGATTACCTCTGAGCAGCAGAAGTCAAGCAACAAGCAAACAGCAGAGTACTGCTCCATGGTTAAGGACCACGCTCCTTTTTGCTTCAGTTATTTGAAATGAAAACTGTAGAATTTTGCTGTAAGTAGTTATTAGGACGGATAAAACTATCTATGCAAGTCAAGAAATGAAATGTAAGAAAAAGAAAAACCTTCAGCCACAGAATTCTGATGTGAAAAGTGCGATTAGCATCTAACTTTACAGTTATCCCTGGCCATAACTTATATGCCTAGAAAAGACTGTCCTGCACTAGTCTATATTTGCAACATATCTTGTAATTTTAACACAATTAATGAAGAATGCCAAATGCTTATGCAGTCATTTAATATGGGCTGCTTCTATACTGTTCCTCCTGGTCCAAGGTTTTCTTTCCTAATCCAGCTGTTACTGCTGTTGATTTGTTTCCACATGCAGGAATAGCTTTAACTTTGTGTTAAGTAACACAATATGCACAGAAAGTTGTTTAGTGCATTGAACCGAAATGTAGCAGAACACAGAACAAGGTGTTGAAAATTATTTTCTCTTGGGTTTTCTTTTTTTTTTTTTTTTTTACAGCAAAA
>Ga0065711_1030313_pt1 | contig 32904 bp, 13 predicted proteins | sample Hoacrofraction12_FD_59098 | JGI IMG/M metagenome (GOLD analysis project Ga0065711, IMG submission 59098) | Hoatzin crop microbial communities from Cojedes, Venezuela - Epithelial fraction 12 v2 (version 2) | ecosystem: Host-associated > Birds > Digestive system > Esophagus > Crop | place...
GAGCCCTGGCCCAGGCTGCCCAGGGAGGTTGTGGAGTCTCCTTCTCTGGAGATATTCCAGACCCACCTGGACAAGGTCCTGTGCAGCCTGCTCTGGGTGACCCTGCTTGGGCAGGGGGGTTGGACTGGATGATCCCCAGAGGTCCCTTCCAACCCCTGCCATGCTGGGATTCTGTGACCTATTTGGGTAAAGGGTACTCAAAAAGAGCACACTGACTGTATGAAGTACCAGGCTGAATGGGAATGCCTGCATCTTTTCTATTGAAGTGTTTATAAGGAGCTATAGAAATTTGACTTGCTGCAGTGGGCCTGTGTGGCTTATCGCCGGCTTTTAATGACAGCTTTTCTCACTTAGTTTGAACTTCTGGTTCAGTTGCTAATCTTTCTAGTATTGGAAATTATTACCTGGGGAATGAATACGTTTGATATACACGGGAGACTTCTAGCATCTAAAATAACTGAGTATAATTGAGTGTCTCCTTTCCATAGTGTTGCATTTCTCAGGCCTGACTCACTTCTGAGACTTAGTAATGAACAAGAATAGTAACAGAAAAAGCCATATTCCATTGCATACAGATTAATCATTTATAGAAATCAGATGTGTTTGATTAGGCTAAAATGGTTTGTAGCCAGCTCTTAGAAGTTCAGAATTGGTAGAGCCACCTTGGAGAGGATGGAGAGTGCACTGATGGAGCACAGATTGCTGCACCACTGAAGAGTTCATAAAAACAATTTTAATGCATCAGACTTGGAAGTATGAGTTGAACTTCTCTTTGAACTTCTTACTATGCTAATGCCTTCAGTGGCCAGAAGACTTCCTTAAAGTGACTGGAAGCCTTATCAAATCAATGACAGTGAAAACAGCTTTGCAAAGCTGACTGCATGAGGAGCGCTGTAGAATGGCTCTCTTGTGGTACTGTAGCACCTCGTGCTCATTAATTCACATTTATTGCCTTGCATTGCTACTAAGGTTAGGGCGAATATGGGAAGAAGGGGATCACTGAACCATTTTTCTCATTCTTGTGATTCAGACTGCATAGTGCAGCATATCCCCAGATCTGGCTTTTTTCCTTTAAGCCCTTATGGTCAAAATAATGAAATGAGTAAGAATGAAAATGTCTTCCTATTCCATCTGCTGCTGTGTTCTCTTTAGTCATTGCCCTTACAGAATAATATGTACAACTGCTGTTGAGCCAAAATTTAACTGGCACTAATGAATGTAACTTAAAACAAAATTGAAAATATTTGGGAAACTTCTAAGTTTGGAAGTAGCACCTACCTCTAACAGTCACCAGGTCAGCCAAAACACTCTGCGAGTGCTGTGTATTTATACAGTGCTACTGTGCTGCACATTTCACTGTTCAGCAGTGTAAAGCAGAACTTGATTGAGCTGTTATGTACTGTAAAGAAATTGGAGAATACAGTGATTGATCTTAAGTATATTTTAATTGTTGGTGAAATGTAGGTACAAAAAAGAAATATTTTCAGAATCAGCTAAACTTAGTGTTAAATATTTAGATAGCTTTACTCTGAGCATTAATACATGGTATTTCTTTTCTCCATCTTCAGCGTACATATCAAGCAAAAATAATACTTTAAAAGGAAGGGAAATCACCTTGTTATACTTAAAAATGGAGTGTTTGGTCTGTAGGCTGAGAAGAAGCAGAGGCTTTGAAAGTCACGTTTGAAGATTTTGAAACTAAAACTGTACGGAAGGGTAGAAGTTCCTCCAACAAATGTGTGTTGCCTTGGAAGGTCTGATCCACCATTACCATGAAGCTCCTGCATGGTAGCTGGTGAAAGAGTAAAAGGTCCAGTTTCCAGAAACCTAGAACCATGATTAGATAATGGGTGGAATTAACTAGTCAGAGGCTGTTCTTGGGTCTCATTAACCTTATGACGAAATTTTATCTTGAAGTGGTATAAAAAGGTCTGAGCTCTTCTGTATTTTTGTTACAGTGCAGAAGTGTAATTTCTGACACTATGTTTTTTGCTGTCTGTTTAGACTTAGGATGATAGAAATCAATAAGAGCACTTCTTTAATTATGGAAACAGTAATAATAGAAATAATAAACATAACGTGCCAGTCTTGTATGTAGTGTGTGTGTAAACAGAATAGAATAGACTAATAAATATATATTGCTTCTAGAAAAGAATGTTCTCAGCTTTTGGAGACCCCTTTATTAAATATGTGAAAAATGGAAAATTAAAAAAAAAACATTAGATCCATCTGCTTAATTTCTGCTCTGCAGAGATGAGAGTAGAATTTGGTAATTTTTGGTAATGTTGACTTACTCCTAGGTAACTTACGGCTCTTTTGACTATACTTCACTGCTCTATCTCTCCAACTACGCTGAAGACTTCGGTGGTGGACGGTTTGTGTTTATGGATGCAGGTTCTAACAAGACAATAGAGCCCCGAGCAGGTAAGAGTCTTGCTTTGCCTGCAGTGACGCAGGCCAGACTGTGCCATTTTATTAACTGTTAATTAACAGTAATTAATTGTTTATTAACAAATAAACAATTTGTGTTAGTAGTAACTGTGGAATAACGTAGCATTTTGTCTTCAGATTGATTACATAAAAAGTAAAGATTAAAAAAGGTTAAAATGTGGCCACAGTTTGAAATGTCTGGAGTTAAGATGCACCAAGTGACTTCCTTGAAAGCTGTAGGGCTTAGAACTGCAGTCCAGTTACGAGAGCTTAGCAGGTCACCGTGCGTCAAGTGCAAAGATAACTGTGACTACAGCAAATCCAGAATAAAGCAATTTATTTCAGACTGTCTGACCTGAAATTCCTTTGCTGTTAAAGATAGGGCTTAATACCCTGTAATTTCCGTGGGCTGGGTAAGAAGATGATGGATTACCACAGCTCTGCTAACCTGTGGTAACATGATGAACCATGATAACTTGGTTATAAGTCCATACCTGCTTTCAGTAGATCTGACAGGGATGAGCGTTCTGATGGGTGTCAGTTATATATTTAAAAAGAAAAAGCCTTTTTTTAAGGCTGGTTTAAGATTTTTCTAAGTGCATCACTTGAAATTGGAATTACTTTGGGGCAATATGCCTAGGAAGAAAGAGCTCAACTTCAACTCGTCTGTCTGGCAGGTGAGTACTGAGCTTACAGCAATGTAACCTTTTATGATGCAAGACCAGTCACACTTTTGCAGGAAAAAAAAAAATCAAGGACACCTTAATATTCCTGCTGTGTTCTGTCTGGGTTTTTTTTTTTTTTGAGGGAAAAGATGGAAATTTACTCATTTAAAGACAGCCTCAGTAATTGTCTGCTGACAGGCATTACCCCAAGCAGAACTGACTTCTGACTATCACTGCCTGCAAATGGGGATGGCTGTAGGGTTTTTTTGACTTATGGATCCTGGCGATTCACTCACTAACAGTAATGCTGGCTTGGATGAACTCTGAGATTATCTGCATTCTGGGTTTGGTATCAAGAACTGTATGTTTGATCTCTTGCAAAATGCTGCCACCAGTATTTTGAACGGGAACATATTAAACTATTTCATTTCCAGATGCAATTTTAAGATTAACATGTTTTTATAGCTGTAGAAATCATAGCTGAATTCTAGGCAGCTGGGAGGCCAGCTGTCTCCTGGCACAGTACAGGGGCACTCAGTCCAGTTGCTGCATGCAACGTGCCCCTGACTTCATTTCAAAAAGTCTGCAGCTGTGAAATTGCTTCCATTCAGCCCCATCCGGTTAATTTTCAGGCTCTGCTGCAAGGTGTTTGCTCTTTATGTCGTTTTTGGGGAGGAAGGGGGGGCAGATGAAGTACAGAAAGACTGCGAACAGCCCCTGGCTTTGGGCATTCTGTTTCACAGGCTCTTGTCTTGGCAGTGTGTGTGCCCCAGACCTGGTCAGGCACGCCTTTCTGAAAGAAAACAAGGCAAAGCTTGGAGGGAATGGCCTTTCCTGAAATATCAGGTGTGCTACATGTACACAACAGAAAATTAAATTTAATGCCAGTTGCACCTTTTTAACACACTCATCTGTCGAAACACAGTTGTTGGGGGTCCGGTGATTGTGTCGCTACCTATGATGCAGTCGAGGTAACTGCCAACATCCAGTGAGGAAAGGGAGAAAAGCTTCAGAGGGGAAGCACAAGGTGAAGGCAACTGCGCTTAGTTTTCCTTTTGCTGATAAAATGCAGTTTGTGAGCGAATGCAGAGAGGATGACCCCAGGGTATTGCTGTTGCTGGTACCAGTTGATGTATTTTTTGTGGTCAGAATGTTCTTTTGTGGTGTTTTTTCTCTTTGCTTTTTGGTTTGTTTTTTTTTCATTTGTTTTATGCTTCTTTTGATCCTTAGTGCTTCTCCTGTCACTCCAATCCCACTTTTAAAACCATGTGTTGGTAATCTTTTATGCTTCTCATTTGGGAGATTCGGGCTTTTTTTTGAGGTGACTGTCATAATTGCTGGTTCAGTCTTAGTGCATGGCAGCTAATTTACCCTCTCTGTATTGCTAATGCCATTTCAGTTCCAAAACCTGGCACTTCTTGTTGTCTCAAAGTTAGGCTGCATTCTTGGAACCTGGTGCTGTGTGCCAAAATGAGCACATTCCTTTTTCTGTGAGCAGCAATTTGTTAGCGTCAGGCTTTGCAGTAGGGGACAGAAGGGCGTTGTTACTGATGCAGCAGAGCAGAAAAGCAGTAATTGGAAATACAAAAAAAGACAATTAAAACACTGGGATTTCCTCTATTCTGGAGTGCTGCCTAGGCAAGTCCCGCTGCTGCTGCAAATGCTTTCACAGCACTTACCATTTATGGATCAGTCTTAGCCAGGCAGTTAGGGACAGGGAAAACTGTTATAAGTAGAGCCTAATTTTAAAACATTTGTCACTTCTCTAAGTATGTATCACTGGCAGATTGTATAAGAAGTCTGTAAGCCTGATTCTCACCTATTTGAATGAAGGACTCTCAATATAATTTGTAGCATGGTCTATAATATTATCTGGTCTAATTATGAGCAAACATCTCTAGCTTTAAGAAGGAATTATAATTTATTGACCTAGAGGCTCTTGAGATTTTTTTTTTTGATGGACATGAACAAGTCACCACTGTGGTGCCACTTCACACGTAGAGACCTCTGGCTAATTCATAACCACTTGTGTCATTAAGAAATGTGTCCTGATGGCCTTCAGAAGTATATATGTGTCTTAAGTCAGGACCTCTGTCTGCTGCAAGAAACTCACTGTACCATGAGTAAGAATTCTTGGTGCCAAGTAAAATCCTTTGAAAGGAAAATAGGGTTTGTTTTTTTTGGCAAAGAAACAGTACTAAAGTAGTATCTGTTGCTTTTAAATGGCCACATTAATTGTATTTCCAAAGTTGAGGTATTAGCATTTTGTTTTCATCCTTTGTACCAGGGGTAGCTCTGTCCAAGAGATGAAATGAAACAGAGCAACAGCTAGAATGAGGGTTTTCAAAACAAAGTCCACAGCCTTTTCAACATTAACTTTCCTTTGCTGGCCTGAGACCTGTTTCAGTAATCCTCAATAGATACAGGAGGATTAAGAATAAATGGCAGACATCAAGGCATTCCTTTTTTTAATGGTGAAGGTTGTATACTTTCTGCTGCTGCTCAATTTAGCAGCATAAAGCGTATTTAAAATTTCATAATTTTGGAGAGTCTTGGGTGAATTTGGGGACTGGCAATATTAGGCAGGTCACAGACTTCACTTGAGGATAAAGTGTAGATGAAACCCTGCAGCTGGATTGAAGTCTCAGTACTAATTATGTGTTCCTTATTTGCATGTACATTTCTTGGTTTTAAGGTCAGCTTTGCACTTATTTTCAGCTCACAAGGGAGTTTGTTCTTCATGCAAGTTGTTTATTATATAGGGATAGAAGGAAGGGTTGCCATCACTTCTGTGTGTTTGGAAGAAAATCTATGGTGCAAAATGAATTCTGTGCATTGGAGAGTGAAATGTGACTCTTCCTTGAATATCAAACTTAGCATATTTTCATAGCTTCTAGAAGTGTGTTTCAGAAAGTGTGAAAATATTTGAGATGAAAGTATGAGCTATTTGGGAGTTTGAAGTTGGATTATTCTTCATTTAGAATGGAAAAAAGTGTATGCTCAAAGCCTGAGCCGTTATTTTTTTTCTGCTCGGGTAAGGAAAAGCATATGCTTAAGAACGTGTATGCGGGTTTCCACAGGGCAGGGGTGGGCTTCAGGGTGTCTCTGGGTGTGCTTTCACTGAGGTAAGTGTAGCTTTATTACAGTGGTTAGGTATTGCATGACTGTCAGATCCTGTAGTCATGAGAATAAGTGCAGTACTCCAAGTTAAGTGGTGGAATGTCTCATATCTTTATTTTATTGTGCTCTTAAAAAAAAAAAAAATCAGTTTGGAGGAATTCACTGCTAAAGGCTGAGGGAATGCAGCAGAGTGACAGAAAGTGCAATGACATGAAAAGTAAGATTTCCCGATTCAGAAGTCCCACAACAACATTAAGACGAGGTGTGAAAACTGTGTTTAAAGCGCATATTTAACAATCCATCTTATATTATGGACTAGCGGATTATTTATTTTTCCCCACTGAGTGTAGGTAGTCTGATCTTTCTCTACATTTGTTCTGCATCATCCAGATTCAGTCTAGCTCATGATGATCTTCTAGCATTCCTAGCTTTAGTTTTGCTCCAATCAGTAAAACTGGAGCACATCTTGATGTTAAATGAGTAACAACTTGAAGCTGAGAATGACAGCTACTTCTGTGGGTTTTTTGAAAATCAGTCCTAGAGAAGAAATGGAGCCGGCAGTAGCAGCTGCAGTAATAGCCAGCTCTGCAGAGTTGGTGGGTTGTAGGAGAGCAGTTCTTAGTGATTAATCACAAGTTGCACCTGGGACTGGTAAGATGATTGCAGAGAGAAATGGTAGAAAGAGGAGGACCTGTGGCAATTGTGACAGAAACATGTGGACAGTAGCTCAATAGCTCTTCATTTCTTTGTAAAACTCTGAAGATTTTCTTTTGCTTTCTGTTTTGTTTTCCATGGAGAAGGATAACTCTCTTCCAGACTCTGGTTTTGCATTCCAGTGGTGCTTGATAATAGGCTTATGACGGCATTAAATGAAATAATCTTTTTATTGTGCCCATAAAGCAATAGGTACCTGGGAGGTGCAGGTCAGACCTGCACTTAACATGGCGCTTATATGAATTACTCCCTATAAAACACACTGTCTTGTTATTGTCTTGGCCTCTGTTATTGAGGATAGTGATGATCACTCTGCACTAGCTGGACCACTGAAAGGACTGAGGAGTCTTGGGGCCAGGGGGAGCTAAGCAGGTGGCTTGTGTTGCAGTGCTCCACAGAGCCTCACCAAGCACTGTCAGTATTGACATCTGGTCTCCAAAGCTTTTTTTCCTTGGTTTAAAATCCTTGGCTATAAATGAACACATGTAGCATGCACCTTATGTGGTTTCCATTGCTTGCTGCACAGGACTCTTTTTATATAATGTATATGCAAGGCAATACTTCATGAAATTGATTTGATTCTGCTAGACAAATACGCAGCAAAGCCAAAGGCACAAAGAGGGAACAGAGGAAATCAGCTTCAACGAATTACTTGATGAAATTCAGGTAATGTAACAAAGTAAAACAAAATACCAAATGAACTGCAGGGTCAGCTATGTTACACCATACAGTTCAGTAATGATATTCCATTTCTGGGTTCCGAAGCTTTGTGATATCACACACCATAGGTGCTGTCATGAATTCTTTTTGTTTAAAGGCCACTTTTTTTTTTTCCTAAGAAATAAGCAGCACAAGTTACCCTTGTGTTTATGTTTTAGTGATTTACTAAATGTAAGGATGAATTCTTTCTCTATCAGAAATCCAAAACCTAGAACTCTAGCATCCATGTGATTTGACCACAGCTCTACTAAACATGCAATGTTTGGCAAAGTCAAGAAAAGTAAAATAGATGATCTGGAGGTATTTAATGTGATTGAAATTGCAACACTTTGTTCTTAGAGGCTTCTCTTGGTAAGAGTCCCATTTAGAAACCTCCTGCAGCTGCCCAGAGTGCTCTGACACGGGAGCACAGAGCAGCCTGGGCAGTGTGGATGAGCTGGGTCGGGTTGAGAACTGGAAGGCAGAGCAGAGGTGACATCCCTGTCCTTCTCGTGGCTGTAGGGAGAAGAAATGGAGCCAAGAGGCCTTGGTGAGACTCGGCAACTGATTTGGAGAGCGCACAGTTATGCAGTTTTCACTTCTAAATACTTCACTAGTTTGTCACACCCTCAGACGTAATGTACAGAGCGGAAACTCCTGTTACTTTGAGCGACCAGCTGTGCTGATCGGAGAGAAGCAGGCAGGGATTCTGTTGAAGTCTAAAAATGCTCAGGTACTTTTAGTAGGAAATAATTAAGTTCACTTATATTCTTTAAAAACTGTAATTTGGAAGCTTTCTGTCCAGGTGCTTCTGAATTTAAAATAGAAGCAAGTACTTTAAAAGGCTTTAATAATACTTGTACAAATTACAAGCTGGCTGTGGGAGTTTGCTGTGTGAATCAGTGATTTAATTTATAACAGCAAGTAATTTCTGTCTAGTAAATAAATTTGGGACAGGTTTGTAACTAGGCTTCATTAGATACCTGTTGCACAGTGGGTTTTTCTTGGGGCCATAGGCTTCTTTATACTTCTGTGCTTGGCATATATATATAGCGAAATTGTTTAGAAAAGCTGATGGCCTCTCTGCTGGCGTCCTGTCTTCACCCCAGATCAGGGCACTCGCAGATGCTGTCATTCTATGTTACTTTTGTGGAGTTCAGGTAAGGACTTGCTTAAAGCCCTCTGCATTCAACATTTATAAGTAATTAAATAAGTATATCAGTTAAATAAGTTTTGTTGTGTGATTACAGAAGATATTACTATCAGGTTATTTGCCTAATGATACGGTGTTTTTTCTTGGACACTTTACATGAGACTAAATTAGCAATTAATCCTAAACAGATGACAAGGATAAGAACATAATTGTGTTTGTGCAGTTTCCCTGGCAGTGCTTCCGTCTTGGTGTCATTCAGCAGATGAGATGCAGTTTTTCCTTCTTTCCCTAGTAACATTTAGAGCTGGTAAATGTTAAGCAGGCAGTCAAAGCTGTCAGTGCATGAGATGAAAGATGCTGAATAGATCTGTAGTGCCAAATAAACTGTTCCTGCTTCCCTTTAATCAGGCAGATGAGTTGCTTCATTTCCTTCTGAGCAGCAGCTCGGTCTTTCCAGTGCCCCCAACCAGCTGCTGTGGATGGAGGTGAGACCTCTCATGTTCCCCCAGCCCTGCTCTGCATCCCTACCCTGTCCCTGGCACTAGGCAGGGACAGCCTCTGCCCTTCCCTGGCCTCCAGCCCTGGCTTAAGCAGACCAAGGAGGAGAGTGAGGGGACAGTCATCATTCCCTTACTTGCTTGACTGAGTGTTGGCTGAGACAATCTATCATGTAATTTGCAGTTTATCCTTGATGTTTTCATGACCCAAGGAGTTTACAAGGAAATTTGTCAGGGAATGAAACTAGAAGGGCCAGAAGGATGCTGCTAAGAAAGCAGAAGTGGTAGTCCCATGTGAAGGACTGGGTGCATGAAGGGGCTTGGAATCCCGAGGCAAAACAGGCATGCTGCAGATAGAAAGTGATTGCCAAAGCTGATGTTAATGTGAATGGCTTGTCCCATGTGTAATCAGAATAATTGAGCTTGGAAGGGACCTCTGGAGGGCATCTACTCTATGCCTCCTGCTCCCAAATCAAGCTGGAAGCCATGGGGCCAGCAAAATATGTGTGCCTGAGACATAGCTGGGAACTGTCGGTATCAGAGTCCTGCACTGGCACGTGCTAATGATGTGACCCTGAGCAGCCTGATGTAACTCAGAATTTGGATATAATTTAGAAGTTGGCCTTGACTTTGGAGAGGGAATTGGACCAGATGACCTCCCAAAGTCTCTTCCAACCTAAGTTATGCAATGAATTTATAATACTAAAGGCATAATAATCATGTAGTATTTTTTCTTACGAGCATTGTGGTATGTTAATATTTGTATGGTTCTCGGAGACTTTTGATACATTCCCTACATCTTGTTATAATTTAATCTGCTATGCCTTACTACTTTTTCTCTTGCCAGAAGAACAGAGGATTTTATTTTTTTTAGAATACTTGTAAAGCAGAACATATGTTAACTGCGAAGTATTGTAATGGTGCTTACTAATTAATTTTCACAGTAACCCTGTTAAAATAGGCCAGTACTGGCTTCATTTTAGAGACAAGGAAACAAATGAGAGAGTAAGTGGTCTGATTGAAGTCACTTACATGTCAAGGGCATAGTTGTCATGGAAAATTGTTTCCTTTATATATTCCTCCAGCCTGTATTACCTCACAGTAGAGAGGTTAGGCAGCACATTGTAGGCAGCTCTTGTTTATGGAAGTGCAACCGAGTGTTAAAATTGAACATGGATAAAATCTGAGAGCAAGCCTAATGGGAATACTTAGTTTTTACTGTGATACATAGCTGAATACATAATTCTTTCTGACCTGTATGCTGCTGTTTGCAGTGGCTAGATTTTCTGAGTACATCTAAAGAATTTATTGCTAAGGGGCAATTATGAACGTGATTAAAACCTGGAAAAGCAAAGGCAGGGGAAAAGCAAAAGCTCGTAGTAAATACATATATTCTTCTAGTGGTTTTGTTTGAGTAATTAAATGGGACAGAATTGCTACATGGTGAAATATTCATTGCTTTTGCTGCTTGTTAAGTATTCCTGAAAATAAGTGTTGCTTCATCTAAATTAGGATCACATAGAAGTCATAGCAGTGGAGCTTGTGACTGACACTTGTATGCCTTCATAAATAATGATTCCTGTGGATCAGGGCAAAAATTAATTCTCAGAAATTCAGGACAGTAAGTGCTTGCCTCTAGTACGATCAAGGTCTTGCTCCTCTTACAGGGAGCAAGACCTTTCCTTTTTTTAGCATCACAAGCTTTTCTCAGCCTGACAGCATTTAAGAGCTTGACTTGTGTGAGTGACACCAAAGACCAGGCTCAGTTTTGATGGATGCTGTGGTGCTGAGCTTGTTAGCAGTTCCTTGTCCAAAGTGTGAGTGGTGTATTTAAATGAGTCTGCACCTGAGTTTTGCATGACATTAGTTCTCTCATCCCCAATACAATCTACCTTTCGCTTACTCTTTTAAGTTTTTAAAACTTGTGTGGATGCTTAAGCACCACAGAGAGAAGCGACTGAGAAGTCACTCCACCCATGGGTGAAACTCTTGACTAATCTTGGTGCAGAAGCGGAGCTGGAGGCAGATCTGTGAACGAAGAAGGGGAGCGACTGCATCACAATAAAACTTTCTGCAATTTGCAAGGAACAGAAGTTCATCAGCTAAGCGTTTATTGGACCAAATTCCATCTTGAAACACGCTTTCTGGCACTTAGACAAAGCATGGAAAGAAAGAGAAAACAAGCTGTAGGTTCAGGTGTTGTTGTCAAATAGAGATCAAAGGCAAGGATTGATTATTTCTGTTCCTGTAGACATATGCAGGCAAGCTAATCGTTTAGAAACAGGCTCCAGCAGGTCTTGGAGGTTACCACAAATCTTTCCAATTCTTTGGGTTTTTGCCCTTCTAATAAGGGTGAGAACAAGTGCGTTTGTATGGGAGGAACTTCCTCCAGTCCATTGTTAGACTCTTCCATGGGAACCAGGCTGGAGTACAGCTCACTCCTCTATTATTAGACAGCCTGATGGAAATCTTGAAGCCTTTCGGGAGCAGCTATGAAGAAATTGTAGGTGTTTGTGGGCAGAAAAGAGGAAAGAACATGGACAGAAGTGCCTACAAAATGTGTTTTTATCTAATACGGGGGGGGCTGTATGTCCAAGTGTTAAAAGCACTAAATGTTCTGGTGTGCTGCACTAATTGCTGTGGTATGCTCTGCCTGATTGACTTCTGGTGGAATGGAAAGTGGAGGTGAGTAGATGATAGATAGTAGATGTGAGAGGGCAGCCCACGGCTCCTAACTTGGGGATCTAAAATGCTTGCTTGAGGTTGAGGTACTGGTCAAAGCATCATGAAACTAAAGAAGCAATGACGTTTTTGGCATCTTGCAGTGATTGGGGAAAATGAATCCAATGTTCACAGTCAGGATTAAATACTTTTCAAACTAGAGATTTATCTCAGTGGAAAAAGGAAAGTCCTTTGGCTTTTATCCTTGGCATCACTTCTAAGTCCAGGACACCTCCATTCCAATCTTCATTCTTCAGAACATAGCTCAGAGACTGGCCTCTTTCTGAAAGCTTAGAAGCATGGACCTCAAAACAAGACATGATCCGTTTGCTGTTTCTTCCCCTACAAAAGTTCATCCCTTAAGGACCAGGGATTAAACACTTTCTCTTTTTCGGTTAGATAATGTACTATAAAATTGTATTGAGTAGTAGCTTGTGATCTCAAAAGCTTTCACTTTTAACAGTAAGTGTTCATAAATTAAACTGAAGTTATGTGCCAGAAGGTAGTAGTCAAGATTTCTTTATTGGAGCAGAAAAGCATGTTGGAAAGAAATCTGCACAAGCAGGTCAGAGGGGAGAAAAAAATGAAAAGAGCGACTTGAGGCCATTGTGAAATACTGAAAGAAAAGGACAAAGGAAATGGGATTAGAATTTTACACACTTTCTCCTGAGCTTTTGTCACTCAAAAAATGTTTCGTCGGGAAATTTTAAGTACTTTTATCTGCAATGAATAGTTGCATAACTATTCTTTAGCGTTTGTAGTACAACATTAATCTCTTATGAAGCTCAGCGTTTGCTCTATCAATATTGTATAGCCTGGAGACAAAAAAAAAGAGTGCACTTCAAACACTTTGAATGCAGCGTTACAGCTAAAAACAGACCTGTATGGCATGGGATCCTACTAACTTGCTTATGTGGTTCCTAGTCTGGAACTTTGAGGTTTAAAATCTTAACTCAAAATTGATCAAAAAATATCTAGAACAAGGACAGGTTATAACCTAGGAGTAGGTTCACACTTTAAGGAAGTTGCTTAGTCCCAGCCTGCTTTCTTGTAGTGATTTAATTTTTGAAGTGGTTTCCGTGTATGGTGTATTGAAGGAGGATTATGAAAGGTCCAGTCTCAGTGTGCTTGAAAGTCCTAGAAGTTACTCTATCCGGTAATGGTACAGCTTTATTTTTATCTTTTGTCTTTCCCCAGGAGTATCTGGATAATGATATTGCCATATATTTATAGAATCTCAGAATCATTTGGGTTGGAAGGGACCTAGCAGATCATGCAGGTCCAACCCCCCTGCCACGGGCAGGGACTCCTTCCACTAGACCCGGCTGCTGAAAGCCTCGTCCAGCCTGGCCTTGAGCACTGCCAGGGAGGGGGCAGCCACAGCTTCTCTGGGCCATGCATTCCTTGGAGGCTGTGTCAGATGGGATGGGAATTGACAGTTTTTACCCTCTTCTTGAACGTTTATACTACTAGAAATAGTGTACTATGGAGAGAGCGTGGGTTTTGCTTCAAAATTTTGCAATGGCAGCTAGCTTAAAAGAAATTCTTCTCAGGTGAGGAAAAAGTATCTTTGAAAACTGACTGTAAGATTGTTCAGTGACTGAGACCTCAGTTGACAGATATGGGACCAGATGCACAAGGAGCTATATGATACCATATATACGAAGACATATTTATTAAAGAAAGAAATCAAAAGACATTATGTGTAACAAAAAAATCCAGTTTAACTGGCTTAAACAATACACAGAAACTTGTCTAACTCGGAATTACTACTACTTCTAATAAGATATCAAATAAAAAAGCTTGAAAATCAGTTTAAGGCAAAGCTTTGGGTAAGTAGGTGAAGGACCGATAATAAAGTACATGAATGATGTTGAAATAAAATTTAAAAGAAAATGACACAGGGACTTTGTATGAAATCCTTGCGGGTAGCACTGCTTAGTGCAACACTCCCAGGAGTGCATTGCCTGCATTTAGTCTTTCATCCAGAAAAGCAGGACACCGAGGTGTAAATGAGGTGTAAATGAGCTGTGCATATGAATGAGTATTTCATATATATATTTATAGCTTTACCAATTATTGATGTGCAGCCACAGGCCGAGAAGAGTATGATTAGGCTTCTGCCTGGCAGTTATGAAAGACTATGAGCTATAAAAGATTAAATGTGAACTGCAACTGAATATGTGAGGGACACAGGAGCTACTCAAACTTCAGATATTAGCGGGTAAACAGAGTTCCATGAGGCCAGTCCAGTTTTGTTCGAATCTCCCATGTGTGCTGTTTAGCAGTATGCAAGCAAAATAACTTCTGGATCTCTTGGATTACTACCAGTTAGAAGAGAAAACCAGCGATGTTGTCTGGTGCCCATTTCTGCAGTGGAGATTGTATAATGGTTGGAATAGTTAATCTTCTGCAAATTTTAAGTAGGCATGGAAGTGTTTCATTTTGCCTGATTGTGAATGAGTCCTAGGCAGAGTTAGATTGTCAATGTGAGTTCCCTATGATAAGCTTTTTAACAAACTTTAATTTGAACAGTGGAAAAAAAGCCAGAGCAGGAAAACCACATGCTGTTGGGATATTGCACGGGAGTATTACTAGCTTTTTCAGGAGAACTTGAGCTGTCCTACAGAGTGGTCAGTTCTGAGTCGCTTGCTAAACATCAAACTTTTGTGTCCTCAGAACGATTTAATAATGTCCAAGTGCAGAGGGCTCCATTCTGCTGTTTTGTGAAGTGGGATGCTAATATACCTCTGCTGTCGTTATCAATTCACCTTGATGCCGCTTCAGGCCTGGAGAACCCCAAGGTGGTGGTTGAAGCTTGGACAGGATGAACCATAGGAGTAAGCACTTGCATCTATAAACCAATTTCTAAGCCAATGCACTCAGGGAGTGGCTCTTTCTAAGGAAAATTAATTTGTATGTGACTGATACATAACTTTCCAAGCTGGCAGAACAGCAAGTGATCAGACTGTGCACAAAAAGCTATAGCAAATACTTGGTACAATGCTGAGAAGCTGCTGCAGCTGCTTGTGAACCTGCTGAACAATTTTTCACTGAAGATTTTTTGCCACCTTTGTAGTACTTCCACCTTCTTTGGTCTAAAATTAGAGCCCAGGCTAAAAGGGGAGCAGGGAGGAAATCAATACACTTTGCTGACAGTCACCAGTTGCTTGCTTTTTTTAATTCTTTTTTTTTTTTTGAGGCAACTAAGAGTTGGCTGCAGATGATTTTGGCTGCCTCCTGCCTTTTATAAACTAAGAGATATGGTGGAATTACTTCTCCAGCTTTGTAGCACAAAGGATTAACATATGTTTTAAACAGTACATAAAGCTGTCAGAGCGCAGCCTAAGCTCATAAACAGTTTGTCGGTGATGACCTATGGGCTCTCGGGTAGCTAGGGAACGGCTGGGCTGAGACAACGCAGAACTGGGTAGAGAGCTGACAGCTGAGTGGCAAACTCCGTGTCACTGATTAAATACTTTGTCTTTACAGGCCGGGTTTCCTTTTTCACCTCTGGATCAGAGAACCTTCACCACGTGGAAAAGGTTCACTGGGGCACTCGCTATGCCATTACCATCTCCTTCACTTGCAACCCAGACCATGGCATTGGGGATCCAGTCTTGACGTAATTCCTCCAGGGATGAAACATGAGGTCAAATGGAATGAGAGAAGCCCTGCAAGAGGAGAGGAAAGAGGGACATGACATCTCTTGTAACCTCACACTCAGTTACAATTTCCCAGCTGTATTAATATTTTGTAATTACATTTTGTTTTCACATGTCCTTTTCCATAAATGTTGCGAACAGTGCCTTAAAGACCATCTTAAATTTGGTGCATTCTGAAAATGGTTTGTCTTCTTGTCCTAAATGGATTCTTCTTCGTAAAGGAAGAGTCCTGGAGTGGGCTCTTAATTATTTTTTTCAATTCTCCAGTTTAAAATAGACAAACAATCTTTGGGACCATGTCTTCATATGACTCCTCATGCTGCTGTGACCTGTTGTGTAATTAGTCTCTTTGGTTACTAATGGGATGTAGAAAGCTTGACATAAGTTAATGGAGCAAGATGAGTGTTACTCTTTTGAACATACCTTCTGCTGAGAGGAATGTATTCTCCTTAGCATGGGCATCAGTGGGCAACACACCTGTGGTTTGACTATTGGGACTTACTTGAACTTCTTTTTATTGAATTACTACAGATATTTTCTGCTACAAACTGGGACTAGTTAATACAAAGTCAGAAATACAATTCTCTGGTTAGCCAGAAAACAGCACTTTTGGATTCCAAATGCTTTGCTGTGCTAGAAGATGTCATGGCATGAGATCCCTCTGATCAGCATGCAGCATTCCCAGCTCTTCTCATTTCTTCTGAGTCGTAAAGCCAATGATCAGGCTTCCTCTTGGAAGCCCAGGGGTAAGGTTAGCAAGAGCTCCTTACGCAGAGGGCTTGGCCATGTAACCCTGTACGTTAAGTAAATACTAAGAAGGAGAGCTGGGCAGAGGTAATTGGACAGTGCTCTGGATTCATCTGAGCACTCATCGATATGTGATTTGGGAGGGGAACAGCTGAGAAAAAAGCTAGTTTTGTTGTGGGTTTCAGTTTGTCAGTTCTGGCCTCCTTATGCTGCATCCTGTAAACCTTGGCCTGCTGCTGGAAGGGGGGCTAACAAAACCGCATGGACCAGGGGACTGTGGTATGTGGGGTCTGAGGGAAACTGGTGTGCACCTGCATTTTGAAATGGCATGGTCTTGAGCTGGAGCTTGATAATAAAACACTTTTAGGCCCAGTGAATATGTGCTTTCAATGTAATCTTAAGACCAAGTTGAAGGAAGCTTGTTTTTTTAATTGTTAACACAACTACAAATCTTGTGGTGTGAAATACTGTGTTTTGTCTTGTCCAAAACAATGTTTTATCTGTTTCAGAAAGTTTCTTAATATCTGTTTTTGGATTTCTCTTTTTCAGTTCAGTATGAAGATTTTTTTTTTCCTGTTAACTAGGACAATTAGTCTGTGGTGTTCCTTGAATAATAAATTGCAAGGACTTCAGAGAAGAGGGGGTGATTGCACTGCAGTACAGATAAAGTAACAAACAAATGCTTAATCTTGCCAACTTGGCTTTCTTATTACAATCAGATTTTTATGGTTCAGTGCATTAAGTAAATGGTAGGAAAACCTAATTCTTAATCAAATTCTGAAGCAAAGATGTTGATTTGTTTTATTAATAGTCAATACAATTTCTGTGAAACACTTTGAAAATCTGAAAATGTGCTTTGATTTTTTTAAAAAATTTTTTATTTTATGCCTACAGTTTTCATATTTGTTTTAATCTGCCCTTTTATGTAAATAATAAGTGGTGGTGGGATTATACTGGAGATCAATATAAAGAGGAATGACAACAGGACACTTGAACTTGTTCTACTGTGAGTGTTCTTGTTTGGCACACCAGCAAAATTAGTCTCCCATAATTTCATTTCTTTGTTCTCAAACCTGAAAAAGGCTTCCTTCTCTATGCTAACAAGGAAGAATTGTTAGGAAATAAAGTCAGTTGGGTTCCATACCTAAATACTTGTCTCAAAGCCTGTTTAATTCCAAGAAATTTGCATTACACCCAAGTAGTAAGTCTATGAGGGCAGACCAAGATCACCAGCAACTGCCTTCCTGGCGTAAAACTTGATTCCTAATGTCACCTTGAGATTTAAATGCAGGGCCTTTTCCATAAACATACCTGATAGCAGTGGAATCTAAATCTGAATGGACCTGTGTGGGTTTGGGTTGGGATTCTCCAGGTTGATGTCCGTTGTTCCAAAATTCTGAGCTTCACCAGAAGTCCTGTTACTGCTCTGCATCCCTGTCATATAAATTGCTTTGCCACTTTTTAAGAGTGTTTGCTAGTTACTTGCATCTGTCATGGGGTCTTTGAGTTGCACTGAATGAAAAGGGCACTTGCAGAGCTGCCCTCTATAAAATACTGCTCAACGAGACCGTGTTAGACTTTGGGGGAAATCTCAGCTCATCTCCTCTCGGATTTTCATCTTTTGAAGATCCTCTGTATTGTAGTTCCTCCTGAGCATGGTGTGTCTCATGCTATGAACTGAATGTCATTCAGAAATAAAATCGAGTTGATATTTGTCTTCTGGAGTTCTTAAGCTTCAGTAATGTGTTCAATATGGTGACCAAACCTGTGAACTATAATTTGTGGAAAAACATGTGCGCTGTACCTGGTAAAAGAATTCATCTTTTGCGAGAAGTATAATAATTCAATATGCTGTATGTTTCAGTACCAGCCAAGATTTTTCTGTTTGAAGCTTTGATATGCGGATGACTCAAAGCAATATCTAGATCTACAAAGAAGTTAAATGGCAAATGAGGAGGTACAGAGCCATCTAAAAGATTCTGAACGTAGCCTCCAGCAGGAAAACAGTAATTGCAGGAGGGCTGATGTTCCTGAGGCTGAGGGGAATTTGCAGAATTCACTGATCATTAGAAATAAACTTGGCTTAATTTATTTTAGTCCACTTAAAAAGTTATTCAGTGTATTTATTAAGGGTATCTCTTCCCAGTTCTTGACTTATGAATTTGAAGCACTTTAATTACTGTCTGTCCTCTTTCAGGTTCAGCTGGCCTGTGGCTACTGGGAAATCCAGTGCTCTGTTTCTTAGAACTCTGATTGCACCGAGGACAGGATTTGTTCTGTTAAAGTAGCATAAATCTGATGCCAGCTGCTGCAGACAAGTGCTCTTAGCTGAACACGCGGTGACAGCAGAATTTGGTTTGATGTTTCCCAGTTGCATGAGAACCTTTGTGAAGAGCCCTCGTGGTTCAAACAAAGTGAAGAAAGGTCAGTGCATGTTCAGCGTGAACTGGGGCCAAGCCCCAACGTTAAATTTAAAGCCTTGTACCTGAAAGCATGCTTGTAACAAGTACTTGGGAATGTTGATTTGTATTATGAAAGAACAATGTTTGTAAGGAAAGTTAAAGCCTGCTTGTGTGATAAGTTCCAGGGTGAAAGAGAAAATAAGGCAGGAGAGCAAGCCAGAGCCTGAATCCCTTCTATGAGCTCGAGTGAAGCTTCCCGAGCACTCCGGTGCAGTTGGCCTCCTGTTAAAACTCTCTTTCCCTGCCAAGGTTTTGGGTAGCATCAGGAACTTTTGTAAAATTAGCAGGTATATGATCAGATTAGGTTTTTAGTGTAAACCTAGCTTTCCATCCTGTGGCATGCATTTCATTTTAATTTTTTATCCCATCTAATGTGATTCTAGGTACTCGGAGTGGATTTCTTGGCATTTCTCATGTGTAGAGGAAAGGACCTGTGCAAAGGTACACTTGGGTTGAGACTCTCCCAAATATGTATTGTCCAGCTGAAATATTCTAAGCTTCATTTTAATGAATTTCAGTTCCAGAAATGTTTACCGGGATACTCTATTTACAGCAGAAATTTAGCTTCAGGGCTCATTTGTTTGTATTTATATGGTCAGCGTCTCAACGGGGTACTTTCTGAGGCTGTAGGACATAGTGATGGGCACACTGAAATAAAAGTGTAGCTGAAATGGGATGCACAGCAACTGTGCTGTCAAGAAAACCTGTTTTTGTTTCTTCTTCAGTTCCAATTCTTAGTACAGTTGAATTTCTCCTTTGTAGCTTTCCTTTCCCCAGTAAATAAAGATGGCTTTGTTTTTAATATAGAGCTCCTCACATTTCTTCTACACCCAGATATCCTTACACAGTGTTTACACAGGAACTGGATCTCTCTAATGTGCCCAGGTGTGGCTTTCTGCAATATTTGTCTCGTCTAAATTCTAGGAATAAACCTAGAAATTGTTGCTGAAGGTTAGGGCTCTTTGGAGGGGGGAACCCCAACTACCCTTCTCCTCTTCCCTCCCCCACGAAAGAAAGAAAAACAAAAAAAGAATCCCCACTCCTGTCTCTCCTCTCTGAGTCTCTTGTGCGGAAATCCACCCCAACAGTCCAAGAACAGCAGAAGAGTTATTTCCTTCCCGAACCGCAGATGGCTCTGGCATGCATCGATCCTCGAGGCCTCGGTCAGAAAGGCAGTCTGCTCAGGAAATCCAGCAAAGACAGCCATCGTAAAGTGGTGGGTAATTCTCTAGTGAGTGTCTACTGCGCTTTGTAAAATAGCGTGAAGAGCTGTAGCATACTCTGCCTTACCTCTGTTTTTGCAAACCTTCTTAGGAAGCTGAAAGCTAATTTTCCATCATGTTTGCTGAAACCTGCCAGTCAGCTCTCTTTTAATGATCATCCATTTATCTCTGAAGTGTCTGTGTAGGCACTTTTTATCTTCCATATGAGTGTTGGTGGCTTGTAGTAAAGGTGGTTGGTTCTTTTTTTTCAGGACGGACTGTCCTAGAAAAATAGGTCTGTCCTATTTCCAAACTGTGCGTCTTTCTTCAGTTGTGTCCATCATCTCCCCTCAAACCACTTCATTTCTCCATTCTGCCCCAGCATACTTAAGCTTTTGCCTGTAGCATGTGTTGAATAGGGTATATAAGCTCAGTCGTTATTTATTCACAGACGGGTTTGCTAGAACTGAAAAGGAGCTGGCTTTTTCCCTATTCTTTTGGCCCATGCAGTGTATTATTAAACTTTAAGAAGAATTTCTAATGATAGTGGAACTGTCAAGTGTTGCTCAATTTTTGAGTTTTTTTTAATTCTTCAGCATTCATTTTTCCCAGATACTCTTATTTTTCTTCCGTTCCAGGCATTGTCCGTACCTGAAACAACATCCTTTATTTCAGAGGTATTTATTTCCATCTTGCCTGTGTTCCTATATAGCTGAAATAATGACAAGGTGAGGATCGGTGTTCCCTGCTGTTAAGCATTCTTCTCTTTCATGATAACTTGTGGACAGTGAGTACTGAATTTTGAAACAGATACTGGAGAAACTTTTTTTTCTTTGTCCTTTGTCAGTGACTGTTTAGCATTAAGGAACTGCTGGTAGAGCTGCTCCTATGTGAACTCTCATTGACTTTAAGGGGATGCTACGCATGCAGCTCAGACTGTGGGCTCACAACAAGAAATGCCTTGCTTGGGTAGTTCTTACTGTGAAATCAATAAAGCAGCCTGGAAGTACCAGCTCATTTATTTTTGTAACCTTCAGATGCATCCAAACAAAGCAAAAACCTCAAATACCTAGGTTTACTGCCGGATAACCTGAGGCTGTCCAAGGAGTCCGGAGTGGTTGAATCCATAAGCTGCCAGGTCAGATATATTGTTAATAATGAACTTCACTGAGACCATCCAAGACTTCAAGCTTGAAGCCTCAGTGGTGTAGAAGTTCAGAAGGAGCACGTGCCTGAAACCATAGCTCCTCTTTTTGAAGGAAATATTTTATATGTAGAGAGAAGCTGAGATTTATGGAGTGTTCATGTTACTTGTTTCTGGAAATTTCTTGCAATAGGCCTCCAGTGTTCATAAAGCTCATTTTAGAAATGGGTCTCCTTCCTATTCTTTTGTTAACAACAATGACAAAAACGCCAGCTAGGTTACTGAGGCATGATCCTTCTGGAGGGACACCTTGAGAATTTGTCTCTCATTCCTCAGCTCAAGCAATTATATTGAGCTGTTTATGTAGACACCAGGACACTTTGCTGCTGACTCCACAGAAAAAAAATCTGGATGTTTTCTTTTGAGACTGCTTTCCACTGCCAGGGTAAGGTCTCTGGGTGAATTCACACCTTGGAGGTGACCTCAGCGTATTACCTTCCCAGCCAGACCATTAAATCTGGGAGAGTAAACAAGGGCAGGGCTTATTGGAGCAATTCTGCATGTGTGAGTCTGGATGGCAGCTTCTTCCGTTCCTTCTAGCAGGCGAATGTTTTTATTTCTAATTTATGTTATTAAAGAGGAGACATATTCTGGGAGTCCTCTCTGCATATTAGGGCTTTAAATGTGATTCATTGAATAAGCCTATAAAAAGAAGGCCACATTTTGCCAGGTGACTCAAAAGGCTGCCATGAAACCAGACAAACTTTGAGCCCACTTAGTCCTTGCACTTCTTGACACAGAAGTAGTGAGAAAAGTGGTCTTGCACTTGGCTTATTTCTACTTCACTATGACAGTTCTGTGGGCCATAAATGCGTGTTTTCTCATTTGTTTCTTTATTTTAAAGGGAGATAGAAATTCACTGGGAAGGCACTCATCTCCCCAGGGAGGAACAAGATCAAGCTAAACTGTTGTTTACTAGTATGAAAAAATAAATATAACAGAAGTAAGTCAAGCAGAGGGCTAAGTGAAAATTTAAGGTGGTGTTAGAGAGCAGCTATGGGGGATTTTTCCCACACTGAAATGTCCATATCAATGTTGATCTGACGTTTCCCCCCCCCCTTCAGTCTGCTTTATTGTTTCATTAGAAGATCAGACAAATGGAAACTGTGAGCTTTCAGGCAGCAAAGCTCTTGCTGTTAAAACCCGTTGTAAAACTTTGAAGGGGACCTCTTCCTCAATACCATTTACTTAGGGTGTTTATCCTGTATATATTCTGTTTGAATTAATAGTGAATGTTGAGTATGCTAAAATAAGTCATGCTGCATCCACCTATTTAAAAAATAATGAATTACACAAGATAAAATGCAGAAGAAAGCTTATCAGCTGCGCCTTTTTTAGGTGATGGTGTCCTCCATGCATAGCATCTGTCTATTGTACCTCGTCTGGCACTAGGCAGAATTTAGACCTGTAAATAAGAAACAATCCGAGAAGAAATTAAGACTGAATTCATAAAAATACAGAAATATCCAGATTTTTTTCCCCTTGGAAAAGAAAGAAAAGGCTTGAAAAATTTGGGGTTTGTGGAACCATAAGAAAGGACAAAGTTTGACTTGTTTTGTAGTCCCTCAGTTGCGATGTAGGGGATGTGCACCTGCTCCTCGGTACTCTCCACTGAGGTCCTACTCTGCTCCTTCATGCTTGCACAACATCTGGAACTCTGGTCCTCTCCCTGCTCGTTCTCCCTTTCTAGTGACACACATGTTTTGTTGGAGATCTGCGTCCACTGAGACCGCATGCAGACAGGAGGAATCTCCTTCCTCCGCCTCAGCACAGGCAGAGAAGAAATGTGCATGGATTTCTTCTCATCTCGAAGAGTGCCCAGCTGAAAGCAGACAGCTCAGGAGGTGGTGAAGCCATTCACTCACGTCACATTTATTAGTGCCAAGAGCCTTGAAGTCTTCCATCTTCACAGCTCACTGCCTGCTACCTTTGAGCCCTGGGCTTTTCATCTCAGCAACGGGAACTTGAGACCTCTTGACTTTGTTTTCTAAATGCTTTTAGCACCTCCAGATGGCTTGTGAGTCAGTGAACTCCAGCATGCTGCAAAAATTGTCACTTGCAAGACAAGTGAAACACGTTTCAACTCTGTAGCTAAGATTTTATCTAGGCTTTGGAGCAGGCTATTAAAACTTGTCCTCTTCCTAATCGTTCTCTTTAAATTACAGAATCACACACTCCCAGCATGGCAGGGGTTGGAAGGGACCTCTGCGGGTCATCCAGTCCAACCCCCCTGCCGAAGCAGGGTCACCCAGAGCAGGCTGCGCAGGACCTTGTCCAGCCGGGTCTGGAATATCTCCAGAGAAGGAGAATCCACAGCCTCCCTGGGCAGCCTGGGCCAGGGCTCCATCACCCTCAGAGGGAGGAAGTTCTTCCTCATGTTCAGCTGGAGCTTCCTCTGCTTCAGTTTGTGCCCATTGCCCCTTGTCCTGTCACTGGGCACCACTGGAAAGAGTCTGGCCCCATCCTCCTGACACCCACCCTTGAGATATTTATTAGCATTTCTGAGGTCCCTTCTCAGCCTTCTCTTCTCCAGGCTGAACAAGCCCAGCTCCCTCAGCCTCTCCTCGCGGGAGAGATGGTCCACTCCCCTCATCATCCTCGTAGCCTTCTCCTGGACTCTCTCCAGTAGCTCCTCATTAATTGAATACTTCAACCATAAAACATTCACAGATGGGCAGTAATCAAAAGCCTTTCCATAGCTGAACTGTACAGGGAGATACTTTTGAGATGTTCAGGCCTAAATTAATTATTCTGTCCTGTGCTCAGCCAGCTCTGACTCGCAGGGTCCTGAGCAGGGTAGAAGGAAGGTGTGCTGTTCACCTGCCGCCCCTGGTGCGAGGTGTGATACCCCTGTAATTCTCTGCACACTTACAAAGGCATATATACTAAAGTTACAAACACGGCAAGCGTCATAAGGAACAGGAATATCCTCTTATTAGACCATCTGACCAAACCAAAAAAACTCCAGAAATCTTTAAGCCTTAAAACCTTGTTTTTAATGAACGAAATGAAGAAGTGGATCAATTAACTTAAAAACTAGATGTTATTGTTGGCCTCTCCCCTGCCCATCAGCTGAACGGGTAACTGAAGCTGAGTTTTCTTTCCTTCTAGTTGTGGACAGGCATGCAGGGGATGGATGTGCAGCAGAGGAGGAGACTCAGCTCGGTTATTAACCTGCCTCCCGAGGCCGCGGTCGCTCCTGGCTCTAGCATCCATAGCTATGCCCAAAGCGCTGGGGAGGGCTCGTTTATGGTACGCAGAGAACAAGCATGGGAATATGGCTAGGATATTACAAGATCTTTTAAAATAAATACAAGTTTAGTGCTCTAATGGTGATGGCATGCTTGCCGAATGCATTCTGAGTAGTCCAGCTGCACCAGACTGTATCACTTAGCAGACAATTATTTTACAGATATGTTCAGGGACCCAAGAGGTGAGGACAGCACGTGTACATCTGAGCCAGCTTTATTCTTGGAGCATGCCAGTGGGTCAGGTTCATATCAGTGCGACACGTAAAATCTGTCTGTAAATTAGCTGCCTTGAAATTGGAAGTATTGTTTTATTGGGAAGAACGCAGGTGTGGAAAGAATGCTTGACTTAATGAGTTTATCTAATCTCAGTCTCCTTCAAGAGTACTAGCCTGACCATATTGAAGTAAGTTCTTTTTAGAAATAATAGCCAAGAGTGCTTCCTAACCACAGGAGGATTTACCATTCCTAAACAGCTAAAAATCTGAAACTAAGCTGAAATATAAAAAGTCCATAAAACTGAGCATTTTGCAGCATTTGGTGTATTACAACAACTAAAAGCCAGCCTCTGTATTTGGGCGCTGACTTAAAACAGCCCTCAGCAGGAATTTTTGTAAGTGACTCAGGTGGAGATTGCTAGTCCTCTGTATTTCTGCAAAACAACTTTAAGATCGTTGTTACGGTACCCGAGTTAACCGCACAGGGTTTTTCTACCCTTACTCTTCCTTAGGGCCTGCTGCTGTTCGTGGCTGGTGGCGGGGGACGGTTTCGCACGGTGCAGGTCCCCGGTAGCGCGGGTGCCAGCTTCGCCTTGCAGCGAGACAGTTCCTCCAAACAGCGGGGCTGGTGTTTACCCTCGGGGCCAGGGCTCCGTCAGTTTGTCCAGTTTATGTTGGGAAGAGGCAGTAAAACTGATGCTTCCAAGAATTCTGGCTGCGTGCGCTCTCGCATGGGAAGCCAAGAAACCCTTGTGTCCCTTGGCCCCTCACCAGACGGGTGGCAGAGACCCCCCCAGGAGGGGGGTCGGGGCATGGCGGGGCTGGGCGGTTGGCTCTGGCTGTCACGTCCAAAGCTGGGCTGGGGGGGGACGCATCTACCAGATCTGGAGCCTCGAAGGAGGTGGTGGCAGCAGAAAAGACTCTGGGGGGGTGGAAATGGGAGACAATATTTGGGTTCTTTTGTAGGACTCAGCGAGACATTACAGGTGGTGGGAAGTATATGTGGAGCTGGTTTTGCTATGGAAGGGAAAAGGACAGAGTCTGGAGGGTGGCAGGAAGATGAGTGCTGCTGACAGAAAGGAATGTGAAACCTCCTGCTGCTGAAGAGGTGCTGAGAAGGAGCAAACGCTAAATCCGGGTAATGGCAAGTGCTGAGCGGCAAGGTCTGACAGCCCAAATGACACTTGGTGGGGATCGATAGCTCGCAGGTACGTGCGATGGGGAAAGGTAAAACTAGCTGATAGCCCAGGGACTCCAGCAGAGTGTGGGATCCCTTCACAAGAAGAGACTGAAATAGTTTTTCAGGGACATTCTGCTTAGTGTTGAGAGCTGAGCTCAGTCTGCAGCACTTCTCCAGCCATCCTTTGCTGATGGGGCTCTGTAGTTGTTGACTTTTTGTGGCCTCTTGGGTACCAGTAAGGAAAGGAGGCCGACAGGAGAGGCAGAAAATTCATGCTGCCAGGGTGTGCTGCAGAAAGATGCTTTGGCAGGGACACTTAGCCTGAAGAAAGGATCCACGGCATTGCTGCCATGCTTTTCCCAACACGGTACCTCCAAAATCCAGCAGAAAACTGAGGGAAACAGAGTCAGCATGTGGCTGCCTCAGCAGCGTACGCCCACAGAAACCTGGGAGATGCCCAGCAGGAAGGGCCAGAAAGCGCAAAGGCAAGACTGAATGATTAAAACAGATTATTTTTTTAAAAAATTTAAAGCCCCTCTGGAATTTTATAAGCTAATTTGCAGAAATGTTTTGCATAAAGCCCTACTTTAAAGAAGGAACTTTCTGGAAGAATAGTTAGAAAAACTTTAGTTAAGGAGCTATTTTGATTAAATACTGCTTCTTCGGCAAGACGGGTGGGAGGACGGGGTCAGGGACTGTCAGGGAAGCAAGTGGCCCCAGACACACAAACACGAACCCTCCAGGCAGAACGTATGTAGTACTGCTGAAACGAAGCAAAGTCCCTGGCCTGGTTTAAGGCAGCTGCTTACTGATGTACTATTTAATTGTTTTGCTGAAGTAGATGTCTCAGCCTTATTAATTTAGAAGAGATCAGTAATTGGAGAGAAAACACTACTTCTAGCCCAAATGTTTTCTTTTTTCTTGGGGGCAGGGAGAAAGTAATCCCATAACTCTACTTGAAATGACAGGATCTCTGCTTTATGCCTTGCCCTCTTGTTAAAAAAAAAAAGAATATTTAAAATCAACTAGATTCCACCAGGAGCTTCCTCCTCTCCTCAGCAGCCCAGACTCAGAATGGACAAGCTCCGTTAATATGGAGCTCTTTGGCAAAATATTCAATTAAGGACCCAGTGGAGTACATGACTGGTTATCATTCCACATCATTTGTTCTGCCTGCGTGAGAGTTACAACCCTCGACAGGTTTGGATTCCATTTCATTCAACAGTTTTGTAACCACGAGTGACTGCAGAAATGACGTGGCTTCGTGCTGCTGCAAGGAGGCTGTCAAGGTTGTCAGATTTTAAACTCAACCTGCTTTGACGGCTCTTCTGTTTCACAGAATTTACCTTGCGGAGTTTGCTCTTAAAAACCTGTTTAAAAATTATTTTCCTTTTTTTCAGCATTTAAACTAAAAACAAAACACAAGAAGTTCATGGATGCCTTTGCAAAAGACTGGTATGTCTCCAGACTTACAAGATCTTCTCCCTAACAGAAAAAATAAGTTTACTTTGTTCTGAAGCGTGTCGTGAAGGATGAGGTTCAGTATGGACTCTTCCTCCTCTTTATTTCATGCATACTACAGACGGGATCGGAGGAGCTGCTAGCACTCGGAGGCTCTGCAAAGGGGATAAACCTGCCTGTGGTCAGCAAGGGTTTCAAGGCTTTGCTTTTTCTCTTCTCTCCTTTCTAGGGTTGACTTCCACGCTGGGAGGAGGGTGCCCTTCTCACTACATGGGCCAGCTGATGGCCAAATCCCATGGGCATATCTGCGGGGGTAGTTCCACCTGACTGATACTGTGCATGAAGAATATCAGCTGTCAAATTAATCTAGGATGAAGGATGAACACCCAAAGCAAAATAATAGTTTAAAATCTGTTCACTAATTGTTTTAAATCAAGTTGTGCTCATCTTGAGTCAAGTGCTACTTCCCATTTAAGTCCTTCCCTCAAAACTCTCCCAGAAAGTCCTCAACTAAAATCCTTTCAGATATAAGCCTGCCTGAATTCTCATACAGATACTTGACACTCTTGAGGCAACAGAAAGACATGACAATAAGCTGTAAATGCTTTTTCTTTGTCCTGAGCACTGCTTGCAGACTCCCCGGAGCCCCCAGAAGCTGGTGCAGGCTCCAGAAAGCATCCTCTGGGTGATAAACTTGCTTCCTAAGCCTTAAGTTACCAAAAACCTCAAACAGAAGAAACATGTGCCCAGCAACTGCGTTAGATCAGCAGCAACAGAAAAATGACAAGGGCTCAAAAGCTTTCCTCCTGCTCGCACTTGCTGGGCTCTGTTAAATGCTCACGCTTTGCTGTTCTGTCTGTAATGTGGTTTTCTTTTTCCATCGGATGAGAACTGGGTCCCAGAAGTGGCTGAGTGCCTGCAGGTGAGTTGTTTCTAATTAAACATCTCACTGGAGACCGATGGCAGCTTCAGAGATCTGAATGCCCGTGAAGCCAGATGTGGGAGGGTGGGAGCTGGTAGGGAATAAGGGCCCAAACCAGGACAGCACGAGGCGAAGAGCAAGTGCCGTCGTGACAACTGACGTCAAAGACTAGAGAGAAAGCGTTCCTGCTTCCCCCGGCAGCGTGGGTAAGCAAAGGTTTTCAAATCCAGGGAAGGTGAGCACTGTTTTGGAGGGCTAAATTTAGCAGCGATTAAACGAGCTCTTAATTAACCAAATATTCCCCCTGCTTGCCTTTCCGAATTATTCAATAACTGAACAATTACAATGAGCTCAGCGAGTAATTACTATCCCTTCCCTTCCAGGCGCTGCCCTCGCCAACTGTCTTTGAAAGCCCCAGCTGTTAATGTGCTGGGAAATGAAGCCCATGAAGTGTGAGTCAAAGAACTGAAAACTGAACAGGGAAAATACCTCACAGGTTCAGAGGCAACGTCAGGAAAACTGCTCCCCCATGCTGAGTCCTTAGGGGCGTAGTCCCTCCAAGACTGAGGATCCGTCATAAAAATTATTAGGGTGGATTTAAGCTGCAGTATTGTTTTTCATGGGTGCTCTGGCAAAGATATAAAGGGTGCTGATGGTTATTCTGCCTTGCAAGGCTTTACAAAGCCTCCCTGAGGGCTAACGTGCATCTTGAGAGAGGGAAGGCACGGCCTTACTCACTGACCAGAAAGGAGAAAAAAGAAGGCAAAGCCCAACTCCTCTGAGAACACAAGTCTTAAAGATATTTCTATTTGCAGCAGGGTAAAAGTTGTTGGATTGTGACTTCAGCCATTTACTGGTCTGAGCGATATTTTAAACAAGAACAAACTCAAGTGCATCGAAGCTTTTCACCTGTAATTTTTAAAACAGATTGGAAGATGTCATTTCACGAGCGCTTCTTTTCACGGCCCATCGCTTGTATTGGTTTAGCTGCCTGGGGGTGGACAGCGAATCTGATCGGGACGAGAAATAATTATTTTTGGCTTGACTGGAGACAAAAACCCAAAACCAAAACAACCATACAAACAGCTTGATCCTTTCAAACCACAAGGCTGCAGAAACAGGCACACCAGCCCAAGTGAGGGGCACAGGAGGTCTAAGCTGGAGCAATAGTGAAGGAAACGCTTGTCACATTCTGCTCCTAGCTATGCAGATGTAACTTCTCTGATGTAGCTGACGGATTTGCTTATAGCAATCGCGCTTGGGGAAACATGCTTGCTTTCTGGTTAGGTTGTGGAAATCAGTAGAGACTTCTGCCTTCTCTGCGGGCAACCTGAAACAACAGATTTGACATTCAAGAGGTACAAAATTTCCCCAAAGCCTGGAAACTCCCACGGGGGTGTTACAGAGTCTGACAGTGGTGGTTTTAGCTATGGAGGAAAGCGAGGGTGGAAGCAGAGTCCCTGTGAGAGGCTGCGACTTGTTGCTGAGAAGGAAACGTAAAACAAAGAAAGGACAGAACATGCAAAGACAGAAGAAAAACAAAGCCTAAGATTAAAACAAGAACGCTAAAGACAGCAACATGCTAAAAACAAGCAGCTATTTCTAGTGTACAAATAAGTTAAACAGTCATGATTAATCCATGATCTTCCCATAAAAGCTGTCTTCAACATGGGCAGGAGATGCTGTCTGTGGAGAACGGTGGGAATGCGCAGTCGTTAGGCTGGTCCTGGGATGAAGTCTGTCATCACACACAGACCCTCCACAGACCGACTCGGAAACACGTGCCTCGGAGCTCTGCATGATAAACATTTACTGCAGAGTGTGACACAAGACCAAAATGCCTATTAAGATGCTGCTTTGATGCTTTTTTTTGAGATCTAAGCTAACATGCTAATGCCAGCAAGCATCTCGGTTTCCTTCTGCGCCCCACACCACCAGAGCGGCAGGGAGGTCCCGCTCCCGCTGCCCCACGCTCCCTCCGTAACTCCCCGGCCGGCAGCGCGAGGGCTCGGTGCCTGCGCAGAGCTCAGAGGCTCCCGCGCCAGGGTTCCCTGTGAGCACAGCAAATGGGGCAAGAAGAGGAGAGGACTTGCAAGAAGTCAGGCCTGGACTTGGCTGCATCTTCAGCGGAGCACGTGGCTCTCGGATCCGATGCTGGTTCCGCATCGAGATCCTGACAGAAGGCGAGATCTCAAGAAACCGTAAGTCTTGGTTAGCGGCGGCAGCATCAGGCTGATGTAGCATTGCCTTCCAAAGCCTCCTCCCAGCCTAAAGCGATTCCTCTGTGCTCTCATTACGATTAACGAGTAATTCAGCGTGACACGTTAACTCCTTCACCTTGGCATTCTGCAGGTAGCGTGGCGGCCGAAGCCCTTCTCCCCGCGCCCAAGGCCCCTCTCGACGCTGCTTCCACGGGGCCCCGGGGGGCTGTGAACACGAGGACTCGAGTCAGCGGACACGCACAGTTTCCCAGGGCTGTGAAGTTACAGGTTTAAAGTTTTTTCTTGTCTTTTGCTGGACTAAACCCAAGACTTCTTACAGGTTTTTTGTTTTTTTTTTTTAATAACAGAGAAAGATACTGAATACCCAGGGCACACAATAGAGAAAATATTCACTTATGATGGATGGACATAAGAGGCCAAGTGATGCTCCAGCTCTGTCCCCATCTCCCCACTGTGGTCACCCCCAGATCTGCAAAGAGCTCTTCCCCTAAGCCTGGTCACCGTAGGCCATGGAGCTTCACTTTCTCATCCTGCCTAAAAGAAGCTGCTCCAAAGACAGAGATGGTGCTTTGTGATTTGAGAGATGTTTGCCATAATAAACTCGCCTTTGTATTAAAAAACCCAACAAACAAATGAAAATAGCCCAGGAAAGTTATGTGGTTGCTATTTCCTCTGCTTCTGTCACTGGGATTTATTTGTGCTGTGCCTCAGGCAGGCGGAGGTTCCTCGACAGATTTAATCATTCTAGAAAGAAGCCAACAACAAAATGACAGGGAAGCCCTGCTATGTTTGGCAGTCGGTGATGAGCACTGGGATAATGCTGTTCAGCCTCCTCTGCACCGAGATCCTGCCGTTAGAGCAGGCTGCGGCACAGGCTCTGCCTGGGAGCAATGCCCTGCCTTTACCTCCCCTGACCCCAGTGCTCCCAAACCATAATGTGGGGACGAAGAGGCTCCCAGGAGGTGAAGAAGAAAGATTTTGCTTCCCTACCATATCTCCTGCTATTGTTTCTCACCCGAGGAGGGGCTTTAGAGAGGCTGCTGAGGCACTGAACTGATGATGCCTCGTTTCAGGCATGTTCCCAGCGAAGCCAGCCGAGCACAGATGCCGTTGCTGTGGGCTACACGATCATCTTGGCCAACCGGCTGCCGTTAATCAGAAACAGAGTTTTTTTTCTGGTACAGCAACATTTCCTCTGTTCAACCATTAACAGCTAATCCGGACCCTAAGTTATCCCTACGAGGAGCGCTTTTCCCTTCTCTAGGTAGCATGTCTTGTCCAAGGATCTCAAAGCATTTCACGCGCATCAGTGATGTCTGGAAACACTTGCGCGGACGATGGAAATAGAGTTCCTGTTTTCTAGGCAGGTAATGAACAGCAGCACAAGAATAAGCGACTTCCCTGAGGTCGCAGTGCGAGTCAGCGGTGATTTTCTGTGAGAAGCCAGGCCTTCTGACCTCCCCCTATTTCAGATAATCCCTCTCTTCAGCTCCAGTGGAGAGCACTGCCTCTGTAGGCGTCTCAACATCAAACCCGTTGTAAATATCTTCTGGATTTTATTAGCTGTCCTGCTCTAAGCCTGCCTGGGCTACTTATCAACAGCACTAGTGCTTTGGGGATGAATGGCCTGTGGGTCCCCACCAGCAGATGATGGGAAGGAAGATAAATATATACACTTGAGTGGGATCAGATAAGAGCTGCTGCTGCGAGGCGCGAGGCAGGCGGGTGCTGCAGACTTCCCATGTGTCCTTAATCTGAATGCTGCCCAGGGGCAGAAAGCTGCTTTCAAATCTGGTGGCTAGAGGTAACTAGGGCTCCAGCTGATTTTATAACAATGCCATTGCTGTTAGATACTCCCTTCTACAGTGTTAAATGAACGAAAAAAATCTATTACAAAGAAAAAGCAGAAACTCAATTTAAATCAGCGGGGTTACTGGGATTTTAAGTAGCGTAATGCTGGGAGCTGGCTGTCAGCCCGTGCTCCCCAAAGGGAGGATGCTGCAGGAGCTCGGCGCAGGAGCTGGTACTGCTTACCACTGTGCAGAGCTTGTCTGGTGGGACCGGCATGTCCCTGAAGGTTTAAGTGTCCTCTTTCTACGTGTGTCTTCAAGAGTGCCACTGTTTCTCCCCTTTTACAGAATCACAGAATGGTAGGGGTTGGAAGGGACCTCTGTGGGTCACCCAGCCCAACCCCCCGCTGAAGCAGGGTCACCCAGAGCAGGCTGCACAGCACTGCGTCCAGGCAGGTCTGGAATATCTCCAGAGACTCCACAACCTCCCTGGGCAGCCTGGGCCAGGGCTCCGTCACCCTCAGAGGGAAGAAGTTCTTCCTCATGTTCAGCTGGAGCTTCCTCTGCTTCAGTTTGTGCCCATT
>Ga0065711_1030314_pt1 | contig 32903 bp, 21 predicted proteins | sample Hoacrofraction12_FD_59098 | JGI IMG/M metagenome (GOLD analysis project Ga0065711, IMG submission 59098) | Hoatzin crop microbial communities from Cojedes, Venezuela - Epithelial fraction 12 v2 (version 2) | ecosystem: Host-associated > Birds > Digestive system > Esophagus > Crop | place...
GCTGAGGGTACATTCTAACTCTTCATCCAGGTCGTTGATGAAGAAGTTGAACAAGGCTGGGCCCAGTACTGACCCCTGGGGGACACCACTAGTTACCGGCCTCCAACTAGACTCAGCGCCGCTGATGACCACCCTCTGAGTTCTGCCATTCAGCCAGTTCTTAATCCACCCCACCGACCACTCATCCAGCCCATACTTCCTGAGCTTCCCTAGGAGGATATTATGGGAGACTGCGTCGAAAGCCTTGCTGAAGTCTAGGTAGACAACATCCACGGCTCTCCCTTCATCTACCCAGCCAGTCATGCCATTGTAGAAAGCTATCCGATTGGTCAGGCATGATTTCCCCTTGGTGAATCCATGCTGACTACTCCTGATAACCTTCTTTTCTTCCACTTGCTTGTTGATGACCTCCAGGATAAGCTGCTCCATCACCTTTCCTGGGATGGAGGCGAGGCTGACCAGCCTGTAGTTCCCTGGGTCCTCCTTCTTGCCCTTTTTGAAGATTGGAGTGACATTGGCCTTTCTCCAGTCCTCGGGCACCTCTCCTGTCGTCCAGGACCTCTCAAAGATGATGGAGAGTGGCTCAGCATGCTCACCATGCCCTTGTACTCCTAAAAAGTTCCCTCAATGCCTGTGCAGACTCTCATTACATACAGGGGAAATCTAAGCATTAACCTTCAAAACAGGGATAAGAGGTTTTACAAAGACAAACTCTTACGTGGAAAGTGAAGTTGATATTCTCCTTCATACACGTAACTGGTGAATCTTTCTCATTTGTTCCGTAAACAAACGAAGCTGGTGATACAAATCTGCAGTGGTTTAGAAGTTGTTAATTAATAGAATTGCTGTATATTATTAGCATAACTTTCTGCTCCATACTATCTGTAGTAAGCTTGGTTCTAAGAAAATACCCAAGTTTGCAGTTAAGTAAATCTAGGAACACCAAGTAGAAGTCCTCTACCTTTGTACTCTTTCCTCTTAAAAAGGCAGATGAATCGGAAGTTGTAAATCCTCACCCAAAACTACGCTCCATGAATGCCCCAGAGCAAACCCAGAACGTGGTCCATGTTAAGCACGGAATCTGAGGATCTGCTGTGCTCTTATTAAATACCTCTCTCTCTAAAAAATATTCCAGTTCTTAAAAAACATTTGTCTGCTAAAAGACAAGTTTGGACCACCATAGACATCATTGGTCTCATCTCACAGTAGTGGAAACAAAATCTCTGAAGTGTGTGGGTCAGACCCCGGGGTAGCCGTGCCCTCTCAGTCCCAGGATTTTTCAGCCACACCATGCTTCTGCTTAAAAGCTTTGGGAATTTAGAATAGTAACAAGACACCAGTTCTATGGATGTGCAGGTACAGCAATAGCTGACTTACCCATGAGCATTTAACTCAATCTCATATTTTAGAGGTACAGCCAAAGTTAGTGTGTTATCCAGCAACATATTCCCATCTTCATTTTTACTATAAAAACACAATGGGAGAAAAATGAGTATCAAATGCATCATCACATGCTATGCATTGTTTCTATAAGCACCTTTTGTCTTACAAAAATATTTTATTGGTAACAACATGTCAGGCAGTCAAAAAAAAAAAACATCTTATACAGGCAGAAACCTGCTCATTATTTAAATATCTATTATCTGGGTTTTTTTGTAATTTCCCTTTCTCTACAGATTTGCAGCTGATGTGCTTTCTTGCAGCTGTACTTTGCTAAGTCTTTCCAGTGTTCCCTATTCCGTTTTCCAAAGCTAGTATTATTTTTCATTGAGCAATTTTTATTAGACTTTACCAGGTAGCATTAATGATGATGTTGAGGTCATCTTCTGCTCTGGTGAATGAGCTTGCGTCCAAGAGGAAACTAAAATCCAGCTGCAGAACAAATAAAACTTTCTTTAAATGAAACAATAGGGTGTCTGAACACAGTTTAAATAAAAATACGTTATTAAACTCATTTAGAATGTCCCGCTCTGAAAAAAATCAGAACTAAGAAAATACTTGTTTTTTGTGTCTTCTGCTCCCTTCCTATTGACCTAACACATTTGTTCGTAGCCTTAGTCTGCTCACCTGCCTAGGAGGCCAAGCACAATCAGTTGATGCATAATACAAACAATGTTGTCCCTTAATGAGTTATGCCAGAGAGTGTTTAAGCAACTAATTTTAAAAATAGCAAAGAGATTCAGATACCCACGTGATAAAAAAAGGAGAGATTCTGAAAAACAAGTTTTTTTTTTCCCCCTGAAAATCCTCCTAACATTTAGGGTGTTTTTAGAGCTAGGAACTTCGTACATAGCTTACCTTTGATTTTTGATCTACGTATAAATAACCAATGCTGCACTCAAGTTTCACTGCATGAATTTCTTTATCTAATACTTCACAATATATCTGTTTTTCTTCCTAAAATAAAATATAAATTATTAATGATTAAAATAAAACTGCTTTTTTCAGACATTTCAAATTACATGCACACACTGAAATTGGGTGGCTGATATTTCCCTGAACTAGGTGTTTGGTGTTTCGCTGACGCAAATATACAGAACATTCATATTATTCATGACTACTTTAACATGTCCTTATAGTGATTACTGTATCCTCTTACTTCATCTGATTGCTAACTGTGAAGCTGAGGGGTGTGCACCAGATGCAGACCCGCTCGAGTTTAAAGCCAACCTCTGAAAGGTGGCAGGGTGAGCAGTTATTTTTAAAAAGGCAGAAAGACAGAACAATTAGATTTGGGACTTCTTCATAACGCTACGTATCTGAAAAGGAGCAGATGCAATGAGACCTTTGTGATCGTCCCTGAAAACACGATCATCAGACAAAAAGTAGCAGTAACATCTTGAAATACATTTAGAAACCAAATTTGTATTTATTGTAGTTGTTACCATCACATCCTGTTATTGAAATGATTTAAGTCACCTGTATTGACTGAATTGCACGTGGTTTAGCTAGCTAGAAGTCTGAGAACTTAAAAACTGGAGTTTTGTCAGCTTTTTTGGGGTGTGTGTGTAGGTTGTCAGTATCTAAAGAAACAGTCCATTAACATAATTCAAAAAATTTCTGACTGAAAAAGAAAATTACCGAAGGAATACTGTTTGACAGATTTTTTGTTCTTACCAGTTCTAAAACTCGGATGAAATAAAGACCTTTAGGGAGCTGAATGTGGAGGACTGTTTCATATGCATCGTCTCCAACATTAAGCAGAGAAACGTTCAACAATAAAGTCTTCATGCTTCCAACAGCAAGGTATGTTTTCTTATCATAAGGCCTGTAAAAATAATTATCATAATATAAGTGAAAAGTGATTTTATATACAGCATGTACGCAAAAAATTTCCACCACTGCTCTTTTAGTTAGTTCCATTTGGTTCTGCCAAAGCTCAGCTGGAGCTCTTTAGGACTCAGTCCCGTAACTGAAGGTCCTACACCAGTTACACGACAGTCGGCTCCAGTTTTGTACATTTTAAGGCCTGAGGTTATTAACGGGAAAGCAAGAACTCTGAGCAGTCGTCTTCTGGCTTTTACGAGATAGGTCCTTTCCTTTACAGACCAGAATAGCAATGTGCTACTGCTGCAGTATTTTCAGACATTATTTCAAAATTCACTCTTTGTACTCCAAGTGTAGGGCTGAGTTCATATGAAACAGAGCACAAAGAGGGCAAGCGAACACGCCTGTCTCATGATCTGTGTCATGTTCTATAATCGTGTTACAAGTACAGACGCCCTATGGGGGGCTAAAAGTAAACTTCAGCTTGACATTAAAGTTTAATTAAGACTGGCAGAAAGGCTGCCTAGAAATAGACATCTATCAGATATTCTGGCTTGAGACCAAAGCATTAGTCACCAAACACCTTTGGGAAAGAAGCTGGCACTTAGAAAAGCAACAGAAGGTAAAAGCACTGCATAAGCAGATAGGTTCCAAGACAAAAGCGAATTAAAGAAAAAAACAATGTTAACATTTCAGTAGCTTGATTAAGGTTAGGTTCAATTTTAAAGTTGTTTTACTAGTTATATGCTTACCGCTCCGTCCTCTTCTGTGCATTTAAAGCCAAGCTCATTAACAAGATGCTGTCACAAAGATGCCTCCCAGCTTAACACACAAGTACACAAAAGCACCAGGTGCACATCTGGGACTACAACAAAGCTGAGCTAGAGCTTTTCCCTGGTAATCATATTTCATTCTTCATTAAAAAATGCATGATGCGGACTAGAAATTTACAGAGCAGGCCAAAATCTAAGCAATTTAAACAAAACACGATAGTGTATACACAAAGACTCATAACTCCGCAAGTAAAGCGTTATATTGACACCCTGATTTGATTTCATTCTTGTAAGACTAAAAGTGTTTGCTTTGCTGTTCAAGCATAATGAATGCATTCTGTCTAGACAAAATAAGTTGACGCTTCACAGCTAACTAGTTTTTAATGGAGATTCTAGGAGCACAAGGTAATTTAAGGTGATACTTCACACTATCAAGGTACTTAGCCTATTTATTTACACTGAAAATCTGCTACTGGTACCTAATGCCAAGCAGGTATGCTGTAATCTGTTTTTCTTTCTTACAGCTTTGAAGTCCTTAGAAAACTGCAATGGTAATGTCATGAATGGAAATGCTGCACAATCTTTCTTCCTGAAAAGCTTACCATTGTTCAAATAAAATAACCTTCAAGCCTAGGAAGATGAAGGGACTTAAGACTCATGCCACAAGGCCACGCGTTAAAGTAGGCAGAAAGATACTAATCTTATTCTGAAATCTATTAGGATGAAGCAGCTTGTGCTCAGGATCACAGAGGTGTGATTCATCAGCCTTATGTGACTGCCATCATCTTTCGGTGTCATTTTAGGTTGTTCAACCTAGTATCTCAGTTAAAGTAGAATTGACTTCAGAAGTGATAAATTGCACAAGAAAATCCAGGTCGCACACAAAACACCTAACTAGCTGAGATTCACAACAGGTACAATTTCTCTTTTTGCCCACCAACCACCCATATTTCTTGCTCTGAAGTATAATATTCAATAAAGAAAAAGATAGTGATGATAAAATACAACTTAAAATCAAATAATTAAAAATCCATTCTGAATAGAAATAATGGTACATGGCTTAAAACTTTCCAAAGATGATGCTAAATAGAAGTGTATCTCACAAAGTATTGCTTGGTGTAATACAGATTCTGCAAGACGGTAACAATTGCATTTAAATACCTTGACAGTGCATTAATTATCTTGCATAATAACAGGATTTAAACATGATACCTAATTGGAAGGAATGGGAAAAACTGAAACATACTAAAGGGTGTCTCAAAAAAATTAGGAATGTAAATGAAAAATCACAGCAAAATTGATTTTGGAAAACGCAAGCAATTCATGTAGGGAAAAGGAGTCTAAACCTCATGTAAGACTCAACCATCTGGTGTCTCAATCAGCAGCATAAAACCAAAGATGTAATATTCTTAAGTAAATGAGGAAAAAGAGCCACTTAATTATTTTATAATTGAAATAATAAACATAACAATGTCTTAGTACAAAACTGAAGTCTTCCTTGTACAGTGCAAGTACAGTATCTTCATAAGAGCAGCAGAAATAATTGATAGCTTGTCAATTTAACAGTAGTGATGATGTCTACGTATTAAGTATGCATTGTGCACTGTATCTTAGCCCAGTTATATACGAAGCGTAGAACACAGGTTTACCTTTTTGTGAAGAAGATATATTTTATGAGCTGTCAAGTCTTCTAATTATGTAAGAACAGCTCTTCAATTATATACATTTCTGTTACATTTCCTGGAAGATTTACGATTTAAAAATATTCTTCAACTAAACACATCTTTAGTCCTTGTATTTTCTCAGGGAGTCCATAGTCTACTTTTTGCAAGTTAATTAAAATTCTTCACATACAAAAGACTGAGGAATAATTTAGATAAAATCTTATTGAACCTCTTGCAAAAAAATGAAAGCCACATTCTACTTACTTTGGAAAAGCAACTTTTCCAGAAACTCTCAAGTCAGCGGAACAATTTTCTTGGGAGCAAAATCTTGCAAAAACAAACTATAAGAGACAAATTTTAAAAAAGCACTTTAGTGTATTGTGCACATTATAGTAAGCAAAAGTATTTGCAAATAAAGAAACCTATCACCTTGTTACCAAGTATCTGGAATTGGCTGATAGCTCTTGCTCCTAAGGACAACTCAATCAGGCTACGATTTGCCATTTTCCAGACACATTCTGTGCACCCAGAACAACAACTGAGAGGCTTTCCAGACCCAGGCTCTGACAGTTAAACCAGTGGCTGATTTTTTTAAAAGTAGTACATAAAAAGGGCAGAGTGTTTTGACGATCCAGAACCGAGGTCTCTGCAGTCCTTCCTGTGATGCTGCACTTTGACTTTTGCAAGAGTTTCATTACACAAACTTTAATTATCATGCTGTTGGTAAGGTTCGATGAGGCTAGAGACACCACGAGTTGTGTGTGTCCGTGCCGTGGTTATCAGTGTGCTACAGAGCACATTTGTGTCACCACATTCAACACCACTCTCTTTCTCTCCAACTCTGTGGTTTCTAGAACAAAATACTGAATGAGGATGAAAAGGAAAAGCATGCCATTTTAAAGGAGCTTTTAGGTGTCTCAGAGTTCTGACAGTCATCTGTATCTGAATTGCATGAAACTTACTGCTTGTGAAAAGTCACAGTATGCTTATGACCATTTGGTAGTTAAAAATTCTGAGCGTCCTGACTTTTGCTTAAGTCAAAGTCTATTAACTCTTTGTAAGTTTTTTTGGGAAGAATAAAGTTAATTCCGTACTCATTTAAGGATACAGAATACACTCTTTTTTTCCGTGCAGACATTGTGTTTGAAAACCTGCAATACTTTCACAGAACTAATATTTCAGCAACATCGTTGAAACACTTCAAGATTAATACCAATATGATATTGTGTATTTAAGACAGAATTAATTTTAAAGAACAATTTTATACTGGAAAGTGACTCATCCTGTGTAGCTGAAAAAGAATGAATATTTCAGAGTGAATTTCATACCTGTGTGTTCTGAGGTATGTAATATTATATATTCTTGAAAGTTATCTGCATGTACCTCTTTTTTTTCTTTTTAAAAAATCATAATACAAATTGTATACCTGTTCTGCAAAGTTGTTTATTTTTTTTTTAGCGAAAAATTGGGCCTATTTTAGCATGCTGGTTTATTAATTAAGATCAAGGCACTAGGTGCTGGTCTGGAAAATGTATTCCTTCACAACCCATGGATGTGTGAAGCTTTTTTTCACTGAAGATTAAAACACGAATATTTCCGTACTGCATTTGAAAAAAGAGAACTTGTACACTAACCTTGCTTTTTATAACATCTTTTTCTTTCCTCTGTTGAAGAACGGGTTGAAGTGGTGAAAATTCTTGAGCGTTTCTTTTCCGTAGAATATGATACCCCAGATGATAATTTGCTTCAACATGTACAGGAGTCAAGATATCCCTTACATCTTTCTATGAAAATTGGAAACCTAATGAGTTAATCATATAAGACAAGACATGTGTGCTTATGTTTTAAAGATTATAAGGTTCCCTAGAACTAAGTTAAACAGGAACACTTATTTTTTACGTGTAAAATAACTTCATATGCCATATGGCTCATATACTTTTCCAGACAACTTTGTTGCCAAAAGAGGTAATCAGAAACCCAGAAAAGCGTAGTACGTTCCATGACAGCATCAGGCATTTCAGAATGGAAGATTCTTGTATTAAAAGGAGCCTGATTGGATAGTGAACCTATTTCTGTCCATAATAGTGCCCTCCACACCTATGAAAAGCTGGACTGCTGAAATAGAAAAATAGGCAAAAGTTGGCTAAAAAAGAAAGTTAACCATTGGGATGGTGCCAGACAAAACCCTTGGGTGGTTCTGTGTGACATCCAAAGGAGTTGTCCCACAGTACCACTAAATTAGGTCATGACTGCACTTTATTTTTCTGCCTCCTTATTTTCTATTCTGTATTAAAAAGATTAAACTCCTCAATAAATGATCATTTTGTACATGAAGCCTTGACTGTGTAGGAACGTTGCAGATCAGAGCACAAACTGCCTACTTGTGAAAACTGAACAGCTTGAAGCACCGAGTACTAACAATAGCAAACCTGATTAAATTATTCCCTAAGTGTAGGAGATAGACAGACACTGATTGTCCCTCCACATGGCCACTACTTCAGTTCTTATCTGCAAGCTTGCTTTGGCCAAACCACATATTATCTAATTCATAATTATTTTCCACAAAGTCTTATCTGCATCTGCTTTATATTACTGCCATTATACTAATTAGCTATTAATTAGTCTTTACTCAAAATACATAAAACATACATCGACTCTTGCAAGGACTGTACTTGACAGACATTCACACTTATAACTTTAGGAGCTTCATACAAGTACAGAAACCTCAGTGGGTGGAAGGAGATGCTTATAGTGCTATTAATTAAGAATTAAAAAGAAAATTGAATTAAGTGGAGGAAAAAATACGAATGATAGACTATAGGAAGCAATGAGCCAAATCACATCCTTCCTCCTACACAAATACTTGCTGATGCTAGTACAGCAATCTGTACAAGGTCGGCTGTCAGTCAGATCTCTTTTAGCTTACAAAACTTTTGTAATTAAGTGGGCAATTTGCCATTGCTCCTGTATGTAACATTCACTTAGGTGCAACTACCAGTTGAGATGCATCTGGGCAATTTTCCAGTAGATAACATAAGCTTTCCTTTCTACCCTGAAGCTTTATTGTGAAGAACTGGCTCCTATGGTGTCATAAACAAAACATAAGTAAAAGGAAGGAAGAATAAAAATACATGGAAGACTTTTTCCCTGCAGGTTTTTTTGTAGCTGTAGAAAATTAAGTCTATTCCCCAGCCTCTGTGCAGGATCGACTGTACCAGTCATCCCAATAGATGTTTGTTTCAAAAGGTCACAGAATTGCTACCTTGAGGATTTTAAAGAAAAGGCTAAGCAAACGTCCATTTATTATTGTTGTTTCCCCTTACATCTAAATATTCCCTGTCCTTAGTATTTCTTTAAGGAATTCTTTTTCCCCTTAGATAAGGTCTTCCAGGAGGTAAGACTATTTTTTCTGAGTTTAATAAAACATGGTTCCTCTGTGTCCCTAGTTTTTATTGTTTGATTGTGGTTTAGGGCTTCAAGTTCCTCCCCCTTATACTCCAAAATTTTTGTTGGAATATGCAAGCTTCTAAGATGTTTAATAGTCTTTATTCTTTCTTGTGCTGTGTATGGCCTTAAAATATTGTATCCTTGTCCTGATGGCAGTGGTTTTTACTTTCAAGACAGGTCCCTCATCCATCCTTCAGAGGGACACATCAAGCATGAATACGACAGTTCATTTCCTCCAGGGCAACAGTGACTTTGAGACTACTATTGCGGTTAGGATCTTACTGAATAGATTCTTACTAACTTATTTCCAAGTCAGTACCATCCTCACTTTCAAAGGACGGCTGCTGTTGGATCAGACTCTGCTTCTGGAGAAACCAACAGCCAACTTGCTCCTGCTGAGTAGCTGGTACCATCTCTATTGTTGGTGTTGGCTGAGGCCGCCCTGGCTAGCTGACACCTTGCAGGTCTCCAACAGCCTCCTGCTCAACGTCCACTTGCCCTGGCAGCCCTTCTACCTCTGCAGCTTCTCCTCTGAAGCACTTCTACCAGCAGATTCCTTCTACAACAAAGTTGTCTCTACACCTTCACAGAGAACTGTAACCACGTTCACTGCTAATCTGGTCCAGGGTTCAGGTTGATATGTCCAGGGGAAAGACGTATCTGTGCAGGCCTCACTTATGTGAGCAGAGGAGCAGAGAGATCACTTTGTCAGCGCAGGGCACATTCTTCCTATTGTTCAGCTCTTAATTCATTCATGAAACTCTCGCGAGTGCTCTTCCTACTCTGTTTCCACCTCTTGATTCTCTGAGTATTTCCCTCGGGGAGTGCTGCATCCCTTGCAGGAAAAATCAAACAATTCCAAGCCAGTGTTCCTTCTTGACGCCCTGCTAGCCTTTGGCTCCTTGCAACAAATTCATAAACCGGACTACACTACAGACCTTGAGCTACAGCCTCTCTTCAAGCAACCATCTTCATTTCACTGCCTGTGGATCAGGAATGGGTTCTTTTCTTATCAGGTGAGTCTACCTCATCTCCTCACAGTAAAAAGGGGAGCAAGGCCATACATGTGTTCTTTGAAATAGTTACAAACGACAGAACATAATAAACATTTTCTCTGTGTAATTACAAGTTTAAAGATTTTGCATTAAGGAGTACATAGGAAAGTTCCATCAAAAATGTTCAGCAGAGAATGTAGGTTATACCGTATCTTCTTGGTTGCTCCAAACCTGCCTCACTCTATGATCTGCCATCCATAAAAAAAGGGTGGAAAAATGTCAAGAGTGCTCACGTCCTACTTCATCCCTGTGATCATTATTATGCACATTCTCACCAACATAAGAGACGGCAGACCCACTGACTTCCCCACAGAAAGCATCAGAATTAAAATATACTAACTGTGGAAGTTATGAACACAAATATTTTACTTCCAAAATGAGTGATGATATTGCATATAAAATAGGTTCTTTTGCAGCAGGTGTGCTGCGCTTTTCAAAGGAGAACAACGGATTTACAGGGCAATACATATTGAAAATTACATTACCCTCATAATTGCCGGATGATCTTTGCAGGCAATATTCTTGCTGTAAATCTTTACATTTCCTGAGATTGTATCAGATGTTCCATTGGAGGAAAAATAAAATCTTGCTTGTGTATCCACTCTTCTGTTCACATCAACACTCAGATTATAAAGCAGTACTGCAAAATAAATCCCAGGGAAAATAAAAGTTATAAAAACTTTAAGTGTTATAACTTTCATGAATTTATGATAGAAATTACATCTTCTGACTTACCTCCTTAAGTATGTTCCGTAACATCCATTTGGAAATGCTCCACTTAAAAATTCTCTGACATAAATCCATACCTAACAAAAGCTTCTAGCCCTCTAAAAATTGATTGCATCATGACTGATCCTTCATACATGCTTTTACATCACAGACAGTTTGTCAAGTTAAATTTATAGTTTTCTACCAGAATCTATTTAAAGAAAACCTGCTTCAGTTACTTACAGGGCTGACGTTAAATTTCAGCAGATAAGTCAGACACTGACAAATATTGTTGAACTTCACAGTTTTTTCTATGTAATTTAGCATGAATTGCTAAGATAACAAATTGCAAATAAGTTTCAGAGTATCACTGATCTATTAGTTCCTAATCTCTGCCAAAAGTTGAGTTAGTATACCTAGAATTTCCTCTAGTCTTTTCTATTTAAACCTTATGTCCAAATCCAGCACGCGTAATCCAGTCTGACTGCTCATCTTTCACAACAAATATGAATTTCAAAAGACCTGAACTTGAAACTTTACAGCTCCTTGTTGGATGTGTTGTCTGTAATGTGTTCTAAAGGATATTGTATATTCTCATACATAAGATTTAAGCTATTTAATATTATATACTGTGTATTTGCAGGGCTGTTTGCAGTTTACAAATAGCACATGACAAGTAGGTTAAAAGCACTCAGGCAATACAAATTTAGTCAAATTTAGACAGTAAATTTTTTTAAAGAAGTTCACCATGAATATTCCCTCCAATAGATATTGCTTCAAGGAATACCAGTTTTTGCCAAAAGCAAAATATGCATTATATAAAATATAATACAAGATATATTTTTCAGTAATTTTGATGGCACTCCCTCTCTTTCACATAACATTCCATAGTGGGAGGCTCAGGTGCTTGAGCTGCTTCATGAAGGGAATGTCTTTTCTCTGTTGCTAAGTGGAGGACTGCATCCTACAGCGGTCCCGTATGGTGTGGTCCGTGTCGGGGAGGACTGCTTTTAGAGGACATCTGAATATTATGCTGAATAATCCGTTTGATTTTACATTAAGAAAAGACATTCACCCTCCATTAATTCCCTACCTAAGTGCAAAGCAACAGTCCAGACATTTGCATGTGGGAAGTTCAGATAAACTTGACAAATGCTCCTGATGGGCCCTGTGCAAAACAGAACACGGTCCCTGGGCAACTACGTAAGAGAATGTGTTCACAGAGCAAGTGCTCTCTTTATTTTTGTGAACCCTGACAGCATACTGTATCATTCAAAAACCTATCAAAATGATGGATCTCGTTATTATGATGCTGTGAAAGGCACCATCTGAAACAGCATCATTACAACTCAGTACAAAAGTACAAGTGTGAATCTAATCACACCACTGTTAGGTTAATTCAGGTACCAGAATTAGCCTGTCTACGATGGGACTGTTCTAGTGCTGCTGCAACACCCATGTGAAAATATTTCTAAATGGCTGTGCACAGCCCCAGCTGAACTCTTTAGTGTCAGTGTCACAACCTAGCGAACAAGATAAAAATTAGCCTTTGTGTGTCTGAACCAGTTGCCTTCAAAACTCTAGATTATATCATTGATGCAATAGACAACTTAGAGTTCTACCTTTGTCATCACTAGATCTCACCTTTTTAACATCACTCTCCTAGGCCACGTAACTCCCGTAGTCCTAGCAGGAATGTGCTGTTACTCTAAATTGAATAAAAGTGCAATGGCTCGATGTTATGGGGTAATTATGGGCTAAAAAAGATATCCCTTTTTTTAATCTTTCATTTTATACTGAACTCAGCTTAATGGTCCACTAAATACCAGTAGCTTTATTCTGCAAATAGCTGTATTTAAAATTAATACATACACGGCAATTTTTTCTAAGTAGCTTACCAATATAACCGGGTACCTCTCGTCCTGTATAGGTGAAGCACATCTTCAGATTCATACAGGTGGCAGGCTGGTCATTTTCCATGCAGTTTAAATTAGTTCGATTTATTGAATTAGGATGTTTTAAAGAAGCTTCAACAATTATCACTGGTTTTGTTCTAAGAATAGAAAAGAGTTAATGTTCACAAACCATTTCTGAAATAGCTTACAAAATCTAACAATCTCTGACAGAATCTATTTTTGTATTTCATAATTGTAAATTTTTAAGCTATCTGCATTTGTCAGAATCCACATAGTTGTATGCACATTATTTGTGGCCTCAAGAAGTTTCAGAATGATATTTTCTTTTTCTTCAAGGTCTTAGATGTTTCAGTTGTAGAGCATTGTAGAGGCTAATGACTGAAGTTCAAGACACCAAGAAGAATATCACAAAGTTAAAATATACTACTGAGTTTTATTAAATTGCATTAAAAGTAGTTAAATTGTATGGTCTTTAAAAGCACTGAAATGTAGCAATCTCACCTCAGCACCACAGCAGAATCGGAGAGAAATGCACCAACTGCTACATCTGAACAAAAAAAATAGATCACTAAGCATCATTTGTTAGCAGGAATTACTTCTCAGGTACAAGCATTTTGTAGCGGATGCACCTTTTAGTCAGCATTAAAACATCATTTCCACTTTATTTATTAGAAGGCATGTGATAATATTCAAAGGTGTTCTTCTCTGTCTAGTAGATGATTCCTCAAATACTTGTCTGCTGTCGATTAATGCTGCGTGTTAATTTGCTGGATTTGCAGATGATTTCTATGCCACATTTAAGTGGCTGATACTGAAAGACAATTCAGCTCAATAGGAGGTACTTGCCTTCTTTTTAATCAAAATATTCAATATTCTACACACACACATATACATAAAAAATTCAGTTATATATAAAACTATACATTATACTTACAAAATTATACATATAGATGAAAAAAAAGTATTCCATACTAACTGAAAACTACACATGCAATAAAGAAATACACAGTGTATATACCTCTCAAATGAGGCAGCAAAAGTGAATTGCCAGATGAGTGGTAAAAGGGTCTAAATGGTAAAAGGGTCTGAGAATGTGACTCCCAAACCAGTAAACAACAGGTGACCTGACAGCAGACTACTTGTGCACTGCCTCTTAGCCCAGCATTACAAATTAACCGGGATAACTTTTCTGTTGACGCAGCCAGTGCATACAACATGCAGTTCCTGATAACTTGATGATTTTACACCCACAAGGGCAGGACAGGCAATACCTGACCTAATGCTTATCTGCATAATGTCAAATTATTTTGACAATACTTATAAAACAATGAGTATATACTTGGATCCAGCTAAGTTGGCCTCAGCTCTTTCTGTTTTTCCTTCTGAAAATGCAAGATGTGACATGTCATATTAATAACAGATTTTGCTTCTGTTAAAAGTAACAAGTAGCATGGTAGGGTTGCTCCCTATGAATCTCTACTTTTAAGAATGAAAAATGAACAAAAATGTTTAATTCACCTTGATAACCATTGTTATCTACATCAATGCCACTTGCTATGGATTGTCCAAACATGCTTAAAGAATTACTGACTTGATGCCCTGGTATTCTCTGAGGAGGAAGAAAACAGAAGATAAAATTATTCTCGGAAAGCTGGTTTTTTAGTTACAATATCCAATGAAAAACATTAGCACAGCCTTCCTGCTGCTGAAGCCAGCTACATGCTTACCTGTGAAAGTATACCTCTGAAAGTAATCTTCCTCAATTACTGCAAATGTTATATCCCATAAACCATGTCTGAGGCCTCCAAAACAATTTATTTTTCTGTTACAGCTTATATTATGACTGGAATTCATAGACTACATAAAAAATTTCTGAAGGCTATTACAGTACCTCAGATGGTCTGGCTGTTAAATGAAGGGAAAAGCCTCTCAAATTTAAACTTAAGGGTTTTCTGGATTGATTATTTTTCACTGAAAAAGCATACCTGTGAAAATGATGGCGTTATTCCATCTTCCCTGCCATTGTATATGTAAATAAACCCTCTTAAATTATCTTCTTGTGGAGCCCCAATTGCTACATCTGTGGAAAAACAATTTAACAATACTTGGTTGACTAGAAAACATGAACAAGGAAGAGTTAAAGAAATCCAAATCATGATGCACGCAATGCCAGACCAAATTTATTTGACTGAATTCAAAAGAAGTGCTGAAGACAGATATAAAGCAAATGAAAAAAATACAGACCAGCTCAGTAGTCTGACCCTACCTTAAGTCCTATTTTTCTGGGCCAAATATAGCCATTTTGTTCAAATCTGTTCCTACCAATGCTGAATTTGACCCTTGAGACGTTATCATGGAGAATAGCCAAAATGATCATGGTCTTTTAAAAGAAAAAAAGCCTTGTATTCATGGAATTATGATGGTTTTCCTGCACTCTGCTATTCCCACATGGATTAAATCACTGAAGCACAAGGAGTACTCTTATTACATTGCTTGCTATAAACCATCTCTTCTTCTATGAAATGTCCTTAAGAGCTGACAAGAGGCTTGAACAGGCATTGAACGAGGAAATGGAGGTTGCTGTTTGTACAAAGGGATATGCTTATGCCTAGAAAATTTAATCCCAGAAGGGTGTGGTGACACATAACAAACCAACCCACCCTCAACAGCCCTTACCGAAATGCCCCAGAGTTCGAATAGCCAGAGTGGAGGGAGGGAGGGGGAGATAAATGACATCATCTTGAAATTCACTAATACGAATTAATAATTGTGAGCTTTCATTCACAAATAAGCAAAACTGAACTATCTGCAAATCAAATATACTGTACGCTGCACCAAACCAAAACCCCAAGAAAAGAAAAGTGCTGACAATTTGGTTTTACTGAACAATTCTCTGATGGAATCCACATTGATCGAATCCGTACTGTGGTGACTAGAACACACAAAATATGCCATGTCTCCCTACTGGTGAGATGAAAGTAGGACAGCCAAGTTGTGCTAACTAAAATTATACATACGTTCTTGAGGAGGTCAGATTCTACACCAACAGGCACACCATTAACTTCACAGGGCTGATACTGATGGTTTAGATCACTGAAGAAGTTGGCTCTGCTGTGCTTTTTATTACTTACTACAGACAAAAGGTTTCTAACACCCAGCTTCTCTTTATATTTTGCTTCCAGCTGTTTTTCTTACAAAATTTCTTTTCCTACTGCCACTCTCAATATTGCCTCCAATTTTTCTTTTCAATGTTTTTGGTCCCTTCAAAAGCTAATCCACTTGTTTGCTCCACCTCCCCCTGCAGTTTTAGGATTCCCGTTTTGCATTGTATTCCCTGTCACACGTCTACTTTGCTATGCTGCTATTAATTTGATTTTACTTCTTTGTTCCCCAGCTCTACATTTGAATATGGTTTTCCTTTGCAGTTTGCAAATGTTTTGGGGCAAAACCTGAAACTTGTGTATAAAATTGTGAAGGTAATGCAAAACAGGAGAAATGAAATTTAACATGAGATCGAGAAACAGGTACCAAAGGAGGAAAAAAAAAAAAATAAAGACTACTTCAAGGAAAAGGAGAGCAGATAAGAAGAGAATGACTGTTCCAAGCTTTGCAGATTACAGAACTGGACCAAGAACACATGACAAAGGGAAGAATAAAAGGAGAACCTTGGACAGTAATTGCAAATAAAAAAGGTAGTTCAGAAACGCGAAGAAAGACGTGGACCTGGTAAAGATACAGTGCAGAAAAAGCTGGCAGTTTTTGCACAGAGGATATTAGCTCCCTGCATATATGCCAAGTTTTGATGATGGAAAAACTGAAACTATGTATGAATTTTTGAAGAGTAAAAAACCCCTGTCGCATTTTTATCCTGTCCCTACACAGCCTATTGTGCCTGCCCTTCTGCTGGAGGGGAGCACATGCTGGTTTTTCAGACAGCAATGCTGGCCATTCCGAAGTGTCTGAAACCACGACAAGATGAACAAAGCCATGGGGCCAGGTCTGCTATGCTTGTCTTCAGTCTAGCTGGAGGCCTCCCACTCGGCTCTGTTTTCGCAGCCTGACTGAAGGCAGAAGGGAAGTAGAAGGCCAATAGAGACACTCAAGATGTTTTAACACACATCCTTTCATCTGTTTTTGCTAACTAAAATACCTTTGATCTACAACTTTCACATGGCATTCTCTTTTCAAAGTCTTTTATGCTTACTTTTATGCTTATTACAGAAGTTAGACACAAGTCTGGAGACAGAATCTCTCTGCCCTCTGAGCAGCTTCCACCTGAACAACATCAATGGAAATTTCAGCCCACACCTCATCATGTTTAGAGAGGGTGTTTCAGCGTGGGTGGTGGGGAAGGAAGGGAGGATATTCTCAGTTTCTGTTTAGGCATCTAACTTTATGTGCCTGAAATAGATCCTCCCTCAGAGCCCCATTAACATTCTGAACTCACTATCAGGGCACGGCCATCGAAGTCCTTCCCTGTGTTCTCCGTCCTAGCCCCACTGGGAGCCCATGCAAGGCAATTTGTGAGTCACCTTGAGTGGGAAGTAGTCCCACAATAGTCTCCCAACATGCAGGTTGTTTTTGATATCCCCATGTGTTTAGTACTTCCTATTGGTGACAGAGAAGCAGATCTTGACTCAAGGTGTAATTTTTATTTATGATGTTACAAAATCACCAAATTGTTCCCCAAACGTTGTCTCATATGTCTAAAACAGGACTCAGGATTCCACTTGATGCCCAGCACACAAAGGTACAGACTATGTTATCACCTGTTAATAAGGAGCTCCTGCTCTTTATTAAAGTGACAGAACCTAATCTTTTGGTATTACACATCAATGACCATGAAACAGCTATATTTCATATTAGTGGCCTAGAAAAGGAAGGTCAAGTCACCAGTCAAAAGTCTTCTCAGACTTCCATAATCCTCCTGTTTATTGTGACAATCCACTGCTCAGAGAGCATTAAACCCAAGCCGTTTTCTTTACATACTTACCTTCAAAACCATCATTATCGATGTCTCCTAGATTGGCTATGGACTCTCCAAACCTGGCTGCATAGGAGTCACTCCCTCTGAGCTCTATGTTCAGTTCTACCATCTTTGCCTCCTGAAGGAAAACAGAGCCAGTGGCACATTAACAGAGTGTATTGCGGTGACCTGGAATGTTACTGAAAATGTTAAAATTGCCTTGGGTGCCAGTATACAATCCTACTGAACTCCTTGGTGCAGGAGCGAGAGTTATGAAGGATATTTAACAATATTTAGTATAAGAATGACAAAGAATAAGAAAGTTGTTCTTTAAGAAAGAGAACAGCAATGTGTTCCCATAGCAAACACCTGTAAACAGCAGCAAGCTTATATCAGGATACAGGGGCTTACTACTCTGCAAAAACCGTGTTTGCTGGAAAGGTGGTAAACAGTAGCTGCTTCAGAGCTGTTGTGTATGCCGTAGTTGTAGGTATCCTTCACTTCTGATCCTTAAAAAGAAAAAAAGGAAGCTAATTCTAACACACTACCTGTCCAGTTACTTTATTTGCCAAACTGAGGACTACCAGTCTCCTTCCTGCCTTGTACATGCCAGTTGAGCGGCGAGCATGGTCATGGGGGAGAGCTCGCACAGAGGCGGCAGGGGCAGGCTGTCACCACCTGAAGCTGCTGTGAAACAAACCCGCTCTGTCCGCAGCTCTAGCGCCAGCGAAAGCAACAATGCGTTGCAGCGGGTACGGCGAGCCTTTGCAGGTGTGCTACACAGTCCTGCCAGGACTGTCATCCCAGTGCTAGAGCTGCTTCTCCTACAGCCTGAAATACTGTGTGATAAGAGAGGAAATCTCTCTTCTTAGCTTGTTATGCTAGAATGACTGCATTACCACGTGTTTTTAAGAGAAAATACTTACAGAACCTGAATTGATATAGACATAAACTCTTCCTTCTTCTCTGATGGTACTTTGCATTGGAGCACCAACTAGCAAGTCCGAGAGGCCATCTGAATTCAGGTCCACAGCACAAACTGTAGCTCCAAAGTAAGAACCAAGCTGTGTGCAAACAAGAAATCACATTATCTTTGAATTTTGATCAAGACATGCTAGAAGTTCTAAGGTGCAGAAAAGTAGTGTGAAAGATTTACCTTTTTACCCCTTAGTTCAAATAGAATATTTAGTTGCTTCTCAATGCTAAAAATGTACGCCTAGAACAAAAAGAAAATATAAATTGAGTTCAGCAAACAGTAATCTGAAATACTTTCCTGTGCTTTTTCTACAGCATGTGCTAGAGAATCAGCAAAGGAACACACAATATCACAAAGTACAGCAGTACTTTCCCATCTGTACCTTTCTTTGACACCATAGCTCACAGCAATGTTACCTAGACTATCTTCCTTCATTCCTGCTTTGACTTTTCTCCCCATGAAAAATCATATCTATCTGATACTTGTCTTTAATACGTTCATCTAAATTGGAAAATTGTGGGTGGGTATGTGGGGGTATATTCTTCAAACCAATAGTACAGGCAATATTCTTCAAACCAATAGTACAGGCAATCTCTTACTTTACCAGTCTGCTCCTGTTGGGGAGCCCCTCCAATCACTTCTGTACTGGTTGATGTCAGAAAATGTCCAGCTCCGACAGAGTATCCTGTAAATCAGAAATGCACTATTCAATACTGGAAATGCTATATAAATAAAAAAAAACTGGGAGCATGATGTATAAAAGCTTTCAACATCACAAATTATTATGAGTCTGACATTCAGACCTCATGCGAGTTAGCAATGAAAACAGAAAAGAAAGTTTTTGAAATATAAGCAAAAAGTCAATACAAACAGTAAGTTCCAGCAAGCAGAAACAAGTGTCAGAAACACTCATTTCCTCCCAGGATCTCAATTATCTACCATTCTTTAAAAGCCAGTAAAATAAATTGCAAACACCTTCTGTTAATGCATATTCTGCAATTGTTCAGTGAGCCCGTACTGTAATAAAAATAAAACCAATCAGATGTCCATACAGTGCAATGTGGACACACTTGATGCAGTTGTTGCTCTTGGACTAATGGTGTAGCTGGACTGCAGCAGGGCGAAATGTAGGGCTACTTACATGTGTGTGCACATACACGCACACAGAGCAAGCACTGTGGCTATACACACAGGGGAGTGTCAGGAACAATTTGGAGCAAAAGCTTGTTTATATAACAATAAAACATTGCATCAGCTTTTGAAAATGAATCTGCATAACAAAGTATTTCTGTATGTGGAGACAGCTCTTCACAAACAGGACCGTATCTTGGTGCAGGTGTCCAGCCACAGAATTGCAAACTGAAGGCTCTCACCTCAGCCTGTAGCTGCACAAGTCATCCTTACTCTTTCCAAAATACCTTATGGCCAAGTTGAAACAGGGAAGACAGTTAACATATTCTGCTACTCTTGCATCTACTGAATGACTGTTGATTTTCACAGCATCCAGAGAAAATGGAAACATCTCTTGGATCAGATGAGAATGAGCCTTAAACCTTTCATCTGTGAAGACAACTGTCTAGAATTCCAGTTCTCATTAAGCCAGCTTTTTATATTTTAAGCTAAAAGAGGTGAACAAGGCAATTTATCATTTAAAGGTCAACACCTAGTTTTTGCTTACTCAACAAAAAATTAAGCTTAAAGTGGATGAACCTTAATTTACCTCCCCTGACCTTTATTTTCTAGTTATTTTGGTTTTGCTGAAGTGTAAACATTGGTAATACTAATGAACTACTTTATTTAAAAAAAAACAAAAAAACAACAAAAAAACAAAAAGCCAAACACACCAAGAGGAAGTACAGTAATCAGACAGTCCTCATTCTTGTTGTGATATTAAAACGTTTGGTGGTGGGTGTGTGGGAGGAATCACATAATTGACCCTTTAAATTTAAAGGTACAGTCAAATGAAATTTTATTTCCAACCCCAGAATTCCCTCCCCTCTACCATTACTACAGTTTTTGAGTTTTCTGAAATATCATTTGCCATTCTTAGATTCCTAAAAGAAACTTGTCTCTGTGATTTCTGTAGGGCAGATTGTTAAGTGCCTGAGGTTACTCTTTCATCGGGCCCAGCTGATTTAACAGACTGACTGATTTATCTAATTCCTTTAAAAGAAGTCAGTTATTCATCTCCAAGGTACTCTGAAGTAGTCAAGGAAATACTACCAAAAGCTATGCATTACCAGCTTCTCTATCTAATTTCCTTCTTTAATTGTCTGGTACTTAACCAGCTTTGCTTCTTCCAACTTCTGGAAAATGTTATTTTCGCACACTCTTCCTGCAAACTCTAACTTATTAATTATTACTCTTTGACAGTTTAATGAAAAATGTAAGTAAAGAAGCCAACTTCTCAGTCCCTGCCAGAAGAAGGATAGGGTAAGTAGATAATTACGTCTAGTCACGTGCTTGAATTACACTCTGGTCACAATATACTCCCACCACTTGGTAAGGATATATTTGGTCATTATTAAGGGAGAAGCAAACTTAGTCTTCAAAAAAAAAAAAAAGAAAACAATTTGGTAACAGAGTTAACCCTAAATAGATTTCGGCCTTAAACAATAGCAAAGATGGGACAGAACAGAAGCTGAAGGAGGGGAAGGAAGGTATCTGTAAGTCCATTCAACCACATTATGTATTATTATGAGGGAACGAAATGGAAGTTTACGTAGTGTGGAACAGTGCAAAAGTTAAGCTTTATCATAGCTGCTACTGTAGAGACACACAGATGAGCCAATGGTCCCTTTCTTCACTTTCTTGTAGAAAGGGCAAGTTTAGAGGACACACGGCTCTGCCAAGCTGGTGTGCTGGCTGTTGCGATTGCACCAGGTCACTGGAGAAGTATTTGTGAAGCAAACTCCAGCTGACTACAGGTCCTGGATGGCCAAGGGAACTAGGAGAGACCACGCATGGGGGAAGGCCTTCCCTGCACCCTCCCCAGCACAGTCCTTAGGCACATGGCTAGAAGCTTGCATATCTCGGCTTTTGGCTTTCAATGACTGGACTCATTCATTACAGAAATTCTCACTCTTATACTTGTAGGAGCAGAAAATTGGAATGAGCTTTTTCCCAGCCAGGTGAAGTATTTTTTCTGCTGATTGTTACTGGAAAGCTGGAGCAAGCATTCTCTGAAGTTTTTCATTTGTCCTATGAAAGGTTAGAAATGTCAGTGGTTAACCACAGTGATCTGGGTATCTGATCACCTTTCACCACCCAGCATCTCTTTTGCTTGACTTTTCCTCAGAGCCCAACTGCAGCCTTTCCAAGGCTCAGTACTGAATTCTGAAGTGTTATACACTTTGTATTTCACAATATTTATTTCATAATGTATGCCTACTTCCTATTGTAAAAAGAGTGAAATCAGAAACAGGAGATGTTTATCCATGTGAATGGGATCTATGAATGGGAAAATGCAAAACCCAATGGTCACAGGCAAAGATATGCTTGTTTAGGAGTTCAGGAAGGACACATGAGCTTTTCTTAGTGTGCAGTGAAAAAAATGAAGCTGCTGATGGTTGTTGGCATAAAACCCTACAAATTCTAGCACTAAATTCAGCTAATTCCTTGCATATAGGTGCATGAGTCGCAGCTTCATGGCGTTCTTTGCAGACATTCGTAGATAAGGTTTGTCTTACCATGTCTCAAGACCAAGATATGGTTTGAATTAAAACAAAATTTTTTAAAAAATCATCATGATTGGAGGCAAGTCTATCTCTTAAGATCATAGCATACTTCCCCTGATAGACAACACAATTAAGATTTGTTTCCTTGCAGGTTTCACTGTAACATACTTTTTATATTTCTGTTATATGTGAAATCACTGTCTTGTGCTACGAAAGCCCCTGGCAGCATTTCAGACTAAACAGTGAAGTGCAAACCATTACTAATCAGAAGCATATCTCTACCTTCTAAACCAAGAAATGACAGAAACTCAGTGGAAAGATGAAAAAAAACATAAATCCAATGTTTGAGAAGCTTCCATGCAAGAAGAACAGAGAGAAAGCCTTATAATTAAACAATACTTAAGAAAATCAGAACACATCTTTAGAACCGTCGTTTCTGGGATTAATAAAGAAAGCACTGATAAGCACTGTGCACTCACTTCAGGATCAGCTAATTCTTTGATTTATATTTGTGTAGAGTATTAAATATTTTTAAGTACCTAGATAACTGCCAAATTTCACTTGGTTATTTGAATCCGTATAAGCAACGATCGTATTTGCAGTTGTATTGTATACAAAAACAGAACCGGTCCAATAAAATGATCCAGGGGCTCCCATTATAATTAAGTCCTAAAAAAAAAATAAAACAAAGCCATGTTATTCATATTTAAATATTCACGAAGGCAAGCAAAACAGGTCAAATGCTTTTCCTTATATCTCTGTGAACTCAGTGAAATGCTACTGGAGATGCATCTGGCTCAGTACTGGGGGATTACCACGAGATCACAGACAACATTTTTCAGACTTTCTAAAATTATGGTTATTAAAAACTCTGAGCCATGAACAACTTAAAACAGAGAAACAAACAGGATATTCTCTTCTCAAAAGAGTGTTTTTAGAAATCATAATCTTAAGGTGAGACAGACACTAAATAATACAGAATATTACTCTGCAAAGCAAGAAGGTAAGCATTAGTATTGTTAATGCTACATCAAACAGGTGGCTTTAAAGGGAATAATAAAACTTCATACTCTGTTATACTCATGGTCTTTTTCCAGATGAAAAGTAATTTTGGATGTAGTAAGGCACAAAAGAATTCTTAGGAATAAAAAGTAAAAGTATTAGTTGGGAATTATCATAGCAGTCTTATCAAGATTCATCTAAAAATAAATGAGAAACGTCTAATTCCCCCCTCCACCCCCAAAAAAAAAGTTTTAATGTTTGCATTTACATCTACATTTTTATGTATGTATACATATATGTAAGTATATATATAGAGAGAATTTTGATATCTTTAACACACCTCAATGTAAAAACTAGACATTCCAGCCTGGCACGACCCATGGTTTTCTCCAAACTTTCGCACATAATCTGGAAAAGGGCAAGAAATATTAGAAAGGATAAGATGCATGTAGTTTCAGAATCTGTTACCAGGTCTTCAAGAGAAGTTGAGAGAAGTTAAAAAAAACCTAAATAACACAGCATTGGTTTTCAGTTCTGTAATAAAACTAGAAACACTGGTCTCCACTGTATAGCCTTTAGCTTCAATATACTATTGTAACAAACTCTGAGCACTATGTATCACTTGATCACAGCTGCCTTTGTAATCTTGTAACTTTAAAGGCTATACTTTTATTTTTAAATTGTTCCAGGAATGAAACGGCACGAATAGTTTGAGCAGCACAGCTAGATAAACTGAACTCTTCTCTTCCACACTGTATAATTCAGGCATAATCTGACTGACAGGCTTACGTATGTTGATAGGAATTGCCCTGATGCTCCACTAGTGCTCGAAGGGCTTGTGTTACAGCCATCTCAGATGTATTGGTATCCATCATCCTCAGCAGCTGTCTGTACATCGAACCCTCCCAGCTCTGTTCTCCCGCTTTTCTTTGCCAGCTGCCTCCCATCAGGGTTCCCTTCATCTCATCCATAGATTTGTTCACTTAAAAAGTTAGCCAAGAGAAAAGCATGATTTCACCAATGCTCGTAATGGCCTCCGAAGGAGCAGCAGGACGTTTGCTGGCATTACTCTATCGGTCTGCATGGAAGGGCCAGATGGTCAGCTCTTCCTTGCATTGGCAAGGGGCAGGGTCATGAGATCGGTCTCCTGGATGAGACAGAGGTATGAAAGGGAAGGCAGGGCTGGGCTTGTTTGATAGCTTCAGGTCTTGACTCTTATTCTGCTCCTGCAGTCCTCTGAAGGAGGACCAGTGAAGGTCTCACACCACAGCAGCATCCTTGGCAGGAGACAAGTAAGGACCAGGGATACCCACTGTGTTGAGGAACCACAGCAGCTTTCTGTCAAAGGCTGAGGAGCGGACGGCAACAATCACTTGCAGGTATTGTTGCTGCTGCTCTGCTGCTCGTGAGGCACTCTCCTGAGCAGAGCCAGCAAATGAGAGAGTAAAGGAAGGAAGGATGTCCTCTACTGGCCTATTTTTGAGGAGCACACATCCTTCAGTGGTCCAATCCAAGGAGCAAGTATTTCTGATGCCCTATTTAAACTAACTTTTTGCCCGTTGAAAGCACCTTTTCTTTGAAGTGATAAACATGTTGCTAACAAATTTACATTGTAAGTTTGGCTCGTATCATCAGCACTCAATCTTCAAATGCTTGGCTGCAGAAAGCCTGCTCAGAGCAACACAGGCTCTTCACAAACTCTGCACCATGCAATTACATATCTCACAGTTTCCTACAAAGGACCCAAACATTCCACTTACCTAGATAGCATGGGCATATTCTTCTGCTCAGTTCAGTTCGAAAATCAGAAGAGATGGCAAAACAAATACCGTATGGGAGTTTGTGTTCATTTTTTATGTAAAAGATATTTTTCCATCTATGTCCGCAAGCCTATGGATAAAAAACAAACATGGTATTTGACACAGAAAGATAAGAAAGGTGAAGGCAGTCTGACAAACAGACACGCAGCTCCAGCGGTTAATACATACAACGATAGATCCATTTTCTTTTGGCTGCCTTGATAAGCTGACACCCAGCCACTCATTATCACGCTCTTCCAAGCAAGTCTTCCCACAGCGCTCTCCACTGGGGTTGCCTACGACACAAAGACCAATGCTCTGAACAGGAGGACAAGCTGAAGAGCCACGTGGTGGGTAACAGGAGCACCCAAGAGCTCTGCGGGGAGACTGCAGTAACTCAGGTTTGGTGGACCTGACCTCTGTCTCTCTTACGCAGGCCCCATACACTTTTCGCTTTCTTCTTGAACAAAGGTACGACTGCACGTAGCCAAAGGCAGCGTACCGGTTCTGAACACGACAGGTTGGAAGTGAGGATTGGCTTCTCCATCATTATCGAAATTAAGATGGAAAGTGACATCACACTCAATCAGATGAAGGGCAGGCTTTGTAAGAGTTCTGCACCCTAAAAGTTCATAAGAAACACAGGTGATACTCCCGAGTGCTACCTAAACTCTAGCCTAAAGCAAGCATCTCTCCAGCTACCTGTTGGTAGCAGACCTTAAAATGATCTCTACTGCAAACGGCTATCAAATAAAGGGTGTATAACTGCAATCTCTACTGGGGATGTCAGATTACTATGTATGCATGTCCTGTGTACTCCTTGCACTGTTGCAATTATTTAGCAGTAGCTCTTTGGTTTTGTGCTTAAGGAGAGTTAATTTTTAAAATCTTAGAGAACATAGTGAAATTTCTTCTAACTCCCCAAAAGGCTACAGTATTGCCAAGCTACCCAGTATTTGCTTCCTTCTAGACAGCAGTAGTGGTACCCACGTGTCCTGGTTTCAGCTGGGATAGAGTTAATTTTCCTCCCGGTAGCCGCCGTGTTTTGGATTTAGTATTAGAACAATGTTGATAATACACTGATGTTTTCAGTTGTTGCTAAGAAATCAGTGACTTTTTTCAGTTTCTGTGCTTGGCTGATGAGCAGGTGTGCAGGAGCTGGGAGGGAGCACAGCCAGGCAAGTAACCCAAGCTGGCCAACAGGAATATTCCATATCATAGACACCATGCTCAGGTTATAAATGGGGGTTGGCCGGGGGCAGGAACCTGTTTCTGTGAGTTCAGACATTTACTTCTCCGTGAGTTCGAACTTTTTCCTCAAGTTCAGTGATCGCTGCTCGGGGACTGGCTGAACAATTGGTTGGTGAGAAAAACTGTATTGTGTATAGCTTGTTTTGCATATTCATTATTATTGTCATTATTTCATTTGTTGTCTTATTAAACTGTCTTTACTTCTACCCATGAATTTTACTTCTTGTCCATTCTCCTCCCCATCCCACTGGCAGGGGTGAGGAGCGAGTGAGCAGCTGCGTGGTTCTAGTTGACGGCTGCTGGTTTAAACCACGACACCATGGTAAGGAGAAGCCACACATTTAAAAGTACTCTAAGTTATACAATGCAAGCTTTTCACTTGTAAGATGTTTGTACGAATAAGCATTAACCAAATTATTGCACCAGTATTTTCTATGCATCAGCATGATCCAGTTTATGAAAAAAAACTTCTTAGAAAACAGGGAAACACCAGATGTCGTTTGAACAAGCTCTGCTACAGAATTTGTAAGACTTTCCCAGATTCAATGCAGTTACTGGTGAACCCAAAACTTCTCAGGCTTCAGGGGTTTAGTTCCCCAGGAGAGGGCACCAATGCAGACTGAGGAGCACCAGTGCTGACAAGACGAGGTTGGAGAGGAAAACACATAAATCAACACCCCCAAAACTCTGCTCCCACCAGATCTGAAATTGGTTACTGTCCAATGCATTAGAGAGTTTAAATAAACACACTCCTAATTTAGTGGACTTGTTGAATTCCTTTTACAGGACATAAAACTGCACCATATTGATTAAGTATGGAAACAGAATAAAGGGATACACCTAGTCTGTTTAGTAGCCAGGAGAAAGATGAATGACTGTGGGCTTTGCTACACACATTCTCACAACCAACACTAACTTGAATGATTTTACACCTAGGATGTCATGTACTTTTTGAGAGAAGATGCCAGATTAATGGAATCAAGATAATTCTTTATCACACGGTAAAAGAACGTCAGGAGAAGCATTTGTAGAAATAAAACCCAACAGCCATCCTTATTTCAGAGCTTGTTCCCTACCATTTTGTGACAGGCCCAGCAATTGACATTGGTTTGAAGAAACTGCTGGAGCCTTGATTTCTTCTACTTCCATACTACCTCTCCACTGCTTCTTCCAAACAGCACACTTTCTCCCTCCTCTGATGGTGGAGTCTGGAGCCCCCCACCATACTGCAAAGGATGACGCACGCTGCGCACTGCAGCTGTACTCTACCTTCTTCCAGAAACAACAGCTTTCACAGGACCAAGAGGCATCTGACCCTCCTTCGTCTCTTCTTTACCACTTCCTCCCCCATGTGCCTGTCCCTAAGACATCAAGGAAATAGTATGCAAAATCCAAGTAAACAGGAACCGACCTTGGCACTCACAATAACATCACATTCAATTGTCTTTGGGCCTAGAGATTTTATGTTACTGTAACTTAATAATTCCTGTAGGTCACCTGAGGAACGGTAATTAACAACGTGTGGGCTCTTACTCCAAGAGAAGCACAAAGTAAAATGCCTTACTTCAAAAAAATCTACTAAAAAGAAGTTTTTATGCAGGTTGTCAGTCACTGAGGTTTCAGTGATAAGCTTCTGAATTCTCCTACTTGGCTATGTCAGTGACATGAACTTTCATGTACTGAGTATATACCATTTTCAGACACAAGTTTGGAACTTAGTTTTGGAATTTCATTTTGGAGTTATGTCACGCAGAACTCCTCACTTCCTGAGGGAGACATTTCCATGGTTTGCATGAATTATAGAGCATGTCAATCTGATCGAAATCTCCTCAGAAAACAAAATTCCATTACGCTCCCACGTGTAGAATTAATCCTCCTTTAAATCAGAAAACGCACTTCTGGTAATTCCCTTCTAGCAATGCTTTCTGTCCTTTTAAGACAATGACTTACCTGGGACTTGCTTTACAGTGTATGTGGGTTTGCAGGAAATGGAGGAAGTGGAGAAGACCAGCGTCATAAATTGAGATCTCAAGAGGCTTTCTGAGACTTTCTATCAGTAAGTCAAACAAGACCAGATAATGATGACATGAGAGATAAAAGGAAGTTTTGCTCGTCTCAGTGCTTCATTCCTGTGCCAATTTCAGAGGTCCGTAACAAGAAAAAGCACTGCCATTCCTTCATGCTTGTTGGCCTGCATTCCCCTTTTCCCTTGATCCAGCATACATCCTTGACTCAGGTTCACTTCGGCCCTCTGCTGACCTGCTATCTTGTGTCTCCTGTCTTTGACTGGCAAGTATTCAATCACCTTGGAAGTAACAGGCCTTTGCCGGCAAGAGAAGCATGAGCTTGACATCCCAGACACCATCATGAGCCCCTGCTCAGGGCATGGCATTACAAGAGTTTTATCGGATGAGAAGAGAAAATGCCGTATTCTGCACAAGCAACAGAGCAGCACTGCATAAGCTCAAGAGGACGTGGCAGCTTGGTTGCCTCAGGGAAAAGGAGCACGCGCTGTCATAAAGTCACCGAGAGATAAGTAATTGCCCAGCCTGTGTACATTACGCAGCTGGAAGACACACTTCTGCTATAATCCCCGCTGCACGCATCCACAGAAACAGCTCAATCGCATATAAATAAGGTCACAACTTATAAAGCCACTTCTAGCTTTGGCCTCAAGGACTCCAGTACAGATGTTTGCAATGTCATCTGAGAAACCAGTTTTTTATAACGTGCTCCAGTGCTTTCCATGCCCAGCAACTTCACACAATCCTTTTTATCCTCTCAGAACTCCTCTGGTCCTATTGCTAATTGATTAAAACTACAAAGTCTACTATAGAGATGACAAGCCTTCTGATACCCTGCTCCTAATGTCAGGGCCTCGTCAGACTCTTTCTTTATTCATCCAGGGAAATCTTTTCTCTTTTCACAGATTTGATAGGTCTTGGCCCTCTTATGTCCCTCACAGCACTTCTACCCAAAACATTTTAGTGAAGTGCCAGCTGTTTCTACAACTCTGTACCAGACCTAGGTCCAGAAGGTCCCATCTTCCTCAGACTGGTGTGGCTATTTCAAAGGAGATCACTGGCAGGGTACGAGCAATGCAGGTGAGATCAAAAAGCCAAACTATCAAAGGCAAAACTCACTGAAATCAAAGCTGAACAAACACAGGTGAGCCTTTTGGGGAAAACCATTAACTGTTCACTTTTCCATTGTAATGATTCAGCTGGGGGAGCTAGAGGGCAATTTGTGCATAGGTTAATTGTAGCAGGGACTTAAAGCAAGGGTGAAAGGCTGAAACTACAGGCAGAGGTTTCTGGCCTGATGTTAAACAACATGCACTGAATTTACTGATTTTTTTTTTTCTTAGACTGGATGGCAAATTTTATAAATGGTTTCCTGTATTTTTAACCAATGAATCACTCTGTTTCAAATCTGAGAACAATTTAGTGGAAGAATATCTGCAATGTTTTGCAAGTCCAAACTGTACTAGGTAAAAACATCTAAAGAACTTTGGGCAAGTCCCTCTGCAATAATCTATGACTGCCCCAAACTGACGTGGGCAAGGTCTTGAAATTAAAAAGACTAAAAGAGTGGTAAAAGATGGGCACTGAGTGCTCCAGATAATAAATCTGAAGCACTGTATTTGTATTTGTGCACAGAGCTTGATTACAAGCCTCTGCATCTAACATAAGCCATCATTTAAAAATACTCCAAATACAAATAAATCAGCAGTCTACAATACCCAACACCATTGACCGAAATACCAGAAATAGAAAAGAAACTCTCAAAACATTGCTCCTCTAGTCAGCAGTCAGAGAGAGATTTAGAAGTGCCATGCGGGGCTGGGAAGACAAAGATTTGCTAGTGTACCTCATGGCAGTGTCTCTCATGGCTCCTCTCGACTCAAACCAGCCCAGCAACACCTCGAACATTAGAAATCCCTAAAATATCTCTGGGTGAGTTATTTCCAGATGCTGGGATGGCTGCAGCACAGGACTACTCCCAGCAACTTTTTCTACTGAGTAAGCAGATAGGAACATGTGACATAAAAAATACAACAGCAGTTTTGTGTGATTAGAGGCTTCCTAATTGTGCATGAATCCTTTGTTAATTAGTTATGCCAGTTTCAAGGCTACTTTAGTGAAACACAGCAACAAAGTGTGTTACTATATTTATGTCTCTAAGTAATTCACATCCATTTATTACAGAGGCCCAACATTTGGAAAAACCCACCTCTGTTGCCTGTTGTCACCTCTACATTTCTATGACTCATAATTAGGAACTTACTGCCTCAAAGATTATTTTACTGAAAGAAACGTGAATTCAAGCATTTAAGAGAAGAACAGAAATAGCTATTTCTCAATTTGCCCATCCTAGCAATGTAATATATCCCTGCACATTTTTCAAAGGAAATTACCCTGTTCTACGAGATCAGAACCCAAAGTTGTCACTGGCAAGAATCCAAGCAGAAGAACGAGGAAGTCACTGACTGAAAGACACAGCATCGATAAAACCATTATGTCCAAAAGTTGCTGACAGCCTGAATGATTTAGACAGGAGATAATTAAGTTCAGCTTTGCAATTCCGAGTCCCTTGTGTATTTCTGTGACCACTCGGCAGGATGGCAGAGGCTTAACAAACCTCAGAGACTATCCCACTTCATTTATATCCCACACACCACAGCCACCTCTGGCTGCTTCGTTGACCTCGTTCACCTGTTTTACAGCAGAGCACTTCTTCTCAGTATCAGTTTAACTTCAGATATAATGTAGACGTACCTGAGTAATGTAAAGATGTCATCTAGCACTAAGGGAAACAAACCTTTTGCAGAAATCTCTTGTGGTATCACTGTTTTTAAAAATGCAGGACAAGACAGTAGACATCATTGCGTGACCTACGGCCTCCACACCCGGGAACAGAAGCTGTGTTAAATTAAGCCTTTTGAACCACATAAATATTTTCATTCACCTGTTGCATCAATTCGTTTAGAATCCCTTAAGCTGCTGAGGAAAAGTCCATCAAGTTTCTTTGTTAGAGCTTTTGTTTCTCCGCTGGCTGAGTCGGTCTAGAAGTTCTGCAGATGTCTGTAGTTTTCAAAGAACCTGAAACTTTCTGCCCTTTCCCCTCCTTTCCTTCCCCCACACAGCGAAGGACTATTTTTACCTCTGATCCAGGAGTAGGGGTTTATTGCCTCTTAGCATATGCTATTTCACCACTTCATCTGACAACTTTGACTTTTGCAAGTCTCCTCTTGCAAACAAGCAGTTGGAGACTAAAGCTCTTTGTTACACATCATTTTTCAATAGATCTAATATTGGAAGGAAATTAAAAAAAAAAAAGAAAAAGAAAATGAATTACTTCAGCTGGAAGAAGTTTAATTGCAGCTCTTTCTATGAGCAACTGCTCGTCTTTTCCTTATGTGGCTACAAGTAAAGCACCACTGATGTATCTTAGGTTTTTGTAGCTTAGTTACAAAAAATAACCCCTATTTCTATCTGTAGGAAAAAAATGTCAATTTTTGTCTGTCAGTTCCAAGTGTTATGCATAGATGTGCAGAAAAATAATTGTTTTAACATTTTTGTCACAGAATGCCATGTTCTACCCCAAAAGCCCATCAGTTCATGGTGCGCTATCGCTTTCATTGGTTTCAAGCATTTTGAAAGCCCTTTCCCGCGCTTCTTATCCTTACTGGGCGGCAAGTTCGTAGTTTTAACGGATCAGATGGTCTTGGCCACAGCGGGACAGAAAGTTCAGGAAGCTTTCTATGGATAGCACAGGGACAGAATGAACAGCAGTGTGTGCGAGGGGGACAAGAACAGTGCCCAAAGCAGTTCTTGCATTCACGGTAACCCGCTGCAAAGCGCTCTCCGTTTAACATGTATCGAACCCCTGGGAGCCGGGTAAGTGCATCCAGCTACATCTCCCAAGCATGGGGATCGGGGAGGTAGAGAGGAGTTAAATTAAACGCAGGAGCTGGAAAAATTGATTCAGTCAAAAATAGCTTTGTTCCCCTGAAACTCCACTTGTCAACAAATCTGCAAGCAGGGAGAACCCATCCGCAAGACGGCTGCGGTTCAGCGTTACGTTAGGGTGGCTTCTACCAGGGGAAGGCTCTGCAGAAGAACAGACGACGTGCGCATAGACTTCGACCCCCCCATTTCTGAGCTGGTGACACCGGCCCTCTGCTCTGAAAGCCGAGCCAGCTTTCTGCTGGAAGTACGAGAGACAGCCCCAGGCTCTCGGCGGGCTTTCGAGCCGGGTGCTCACGGGTGCCAAGGAGAACTGCGGAAGAGACCGCCCGCAGCCTGGAAGGCAGCGGCAGAGGAGCCGCCGTGGGCACAGGGCGGGAGGGCACGGCACGGACCGGACCGTCCCGTCCCGCCAAGCCCCGCCGCGGCCCAG
>Ga0065711_1002574_pt1 | contig 32898 bp, 13 predicted proteins | sample Hoacrofraction12_FD_59098 | JGI IMG/M metagenome (GOLD analysis project Ga0065711, IMG submission 59098) | Hoatzin crop microbial communities from Cojedes, Venezuela - Epithelial fraction 12 v2 (version 2) | ecosystem: Host-associated > Birds > Digestive system > Esophagus > Crop | place...
GCCCCGCCGCCTCCGTGTTCCCGCCGCGCCGCCGGCACTGCGCATGCGCAGCGCCGCCGCGCCCGCCGCTACGGGGCGCGTGCCCGCGGCCGCCGCTGGCCGGATGGAGGAGGAGGAGGAAGATGGAGGAGGAGGACGCCAGGGAAGCTCGGCGGCGTCGTCCGCCCGCTTCGTGCGGTGCCTTTACGCGGTGGGCTTCCTGGTAAGCGGGGAGGCGGCCTGCGGCGGCCATGGCGCTCTTCCGGCGCGGCCTGGGACGGGACAGGACATCTCCCCCGCCCGACGGGACCCGCTGCCCGGCCCCGCAGCTCCGGGGCGGCCGCCGGAAGGGCCGTGCTGGAGGCGGGGGACGGCTCCGGAGCCGTGAGGTCGCCTCAGAAGATGTCAGAAGATGCTGCGGAGGCCGCAGTGGGGCCGGCACCCCCCCAGCACGGCCCTGCCCGCGTCCCCGGCCCGTAGCCGGCTCCCGCGTTACTCTCCGGGTAGAGCTGCTAGGTTTTGAGGCACATCGCTTCAGCCGCTTTTCTGGGGAGCACGACAGTGGTTTGTGGCGGCTGTGTGGTTTTTAAGACGCAGGCAGTCGTGCAGTCCGACGCAAAAGTAGGGGTTTTATCCGGTGAATGAAAAGGAGCAGCGCGGCGCCTTTAAGTAGGGGGTTGCCTTGGGCTTATCGGAGAGCTCCTCCTTTCCTTGAAATACCGGTGCTTAGTGTAAACTGAAAAAAAAAAAAACAAACACCAAAAAAAAAACCATCCGCACCCCCCAAAACCTCTACTTTTTCTAAAAAAAACCAAACCCAAACCCTTACTGAAAGAACAGAGTGTATAGACTTTAAAGAGGATTTGTATTCTGTAGTGATTAATGAGCCTTGGGAAGATGTTATTTAATCAAGTTTAAAAGGTATAGTGTGGAAAATGAATACAAAATGAGTACAGATTTGCACTGTGAAATGTAGATTCCGTTACCTGCCTTTGGATTGGGCAGTAGAAACTAGTTGGTTTGGGTCCTGGAACAAATATTCCAGGAGAAGGTGCATGAGAGTAAGCTTTGCTTCTTAGCTCACTTTTAAAGACTGTGGTTCTCCAGCCCTTGTGACACCAGGCTGACACCCTTGTCGACCCTTGCTGACACCAAGCTGGAGCACGCACTGCCATCAGCCAAGAAGCAAGTGCCGTTTTAGAGGGTGTAGGGTGTGGTGAAATATCACAATAAAGAGCTGTTGCCTGTGATGCAAGTTTCCTGTAACCATGCAAATAGAGCGTAGTTACCATGTGATGTAAGAAATTATAGGTGCAATGAGAAATAACTACCCATCAGAGGATAGGGGTTAATGGGTCTTGCTTTACCTGCAGGCCTATGATAAGTCCAGTACTGCCAGGGTACATTCTGAGACTAGATGACATGGATGAGATCATTGAACCTCTGCTCAGGTTTGAAGGTGACACCTGAGATTGTGTTACTGAAGGTGTTTGTAAGCTGTGTGCTCTGTTTGCTCATGCTAGTTTATTTAATAATGGTTCTAACCTTGTAAGCCTCAATTTCAACTGTCAAAAGATATGTAATGACAGGCTATGAGAATTTACTGAAGTGGTACACATTGTTACAGTTACTCAGGCTTTGGGCATACTATGACGGGCTAGTCTAGTTCAGCTCAAGCAGTGACTGAGAAAAGGTGGTACTGCTCCAATAGATCTTCTGTAAGGCTCTGCTCTGATGTAGCACACTGTATGCTGTGCCACACAGCAGTAGTGAAAGAACTGCTGGGTCAGTGTGGTTAGCTTAACAAAAGATAAAAAATCAAAAGGAATGTGTAGGAGATCCTTGTACTGTTCAGGATGGGCAGTGTCCTTTGCCCTCCTCTTACAAAACGTTTTTCACTTATGCTTTGCTTTTTTTCTTTTTTTTCATGTTTCTGTCTTTTTGCTACATTTCTTAAGTTGTACACAAAGGCAGTCTGTAGGTGGGTTTAGATCTACCATAGCTTCTTCCCCATTGTGACTGAGAGTTAAAATAATTAAATTTTCCAAATGTACTCTCTTTGCACAAGTAAAAAGTATTTTTAGGTGGCTGAAATTACAAACCACTTTGAATTTAAAATACTGGTACCAAGTACTTTTCTTGTTAAACAGATAAAGTTTAATATATGTTAAAGGAATATTTAACATTTAAATATATATCTTCAGAATGATTTTATCTGGAGCGGGAAAGAGGATTGTCATTTTCATAGTTTTAAGTCCTCTGTGAGGCAGTCTTTCAGTTCATGTGTTTCAGTAATGTCGTACATACTAGATGCATTGTAGACGTTACAACATACCACTTTGGCCATGAAAAATCTTCTTTTAACCTTGTATTGATATGGAAATAATGTATATTTTTTTAAAAAATATTGACCATTATTAAGCCAGGTTGCCATCATCTTTGGAAAAGTGATCACTTACTAAAACTTTTCCTGCCTTCTTTTCAGGATTTGTTTGGTGTGAGCATGGTTGTTCCTTTAATGAACCATCATATCAAATCTTTAGGAGCAGGTCATACAGTTGCTGGAATAATAGGTGAGTTGAAGTACTTGATTGATTTACCAAAGACTAAGATAATGTGAACTGGATTATGCCTTACTGCACATTGGACATTGAAACATAATTCTTTCTTGCTAGTAGCATAAGAAAAAGCAAGGCCAATTTCCAAGTAAAACTGTAAGGGCAGCCATACTGTGTTAGGCCCAAAGACCTGTCCAAACTTGAATACCAACAACAGCTAAAAGCAGGTGCTTGGGAAAGAGCATTCTTGGAAAGAACAGGGAAGTCTTGCATTAATACTTGTACAGATGCTTTTCCGGCATCCAAGAATCCTCAACTCAGCAACTTTGGGAGCCAGAGGTGTTGCTTTTGATTTTATTGTTATTTACAGGCTTTGCAAACAATACTTCTGCAGCTGGTTCTCCCGAGCTTTCCAAAGCCTGAGATTGCTCCCAGTTTGATTAAATTCCTTGCAGCTGTCTTTTGGCAAAACATTTATTGTCCTTAAGGAGTGTTTACAAGTAAATTCTGAAGGTTTGGAGCTTTATCTTAAAAATGAAGTGGTAAGATGAAGTTCCAAGGTTCTAAAGTTCTTAATGATATCTTATGGTACTGTTTATGGTTTGTCATGATTCAAGAAGTATATTCTTTGTAGGTACATGTGGTTGACATGGGCTCTGTTACTCAGTTTTTTATTACTTTGCTTTTTTATTTTGGATGGAATTTAGCACTTTTCATGAAATAATTCTGGTTCTGCTCTGAGTTGTCAGAGTATTATTTTAAGCAGCAATTCTTCAAAAATATGTTTTCATTTCAACAGTCTGCTTTCATTTTTAGCTTTAAAAGAAACTGGGTTTTGAGGTGTAGTCTTGTAAATGAAAGATGTTGGCAGATGTTTCTCTCTGCTTCTCTTCTGTTATTAACTGCTGCTAAACTCTTTGCCTCCAAAATGAAAGAGCAGGGACTGTGGTTTCTTCAGGGCTTCTGTGGTGCCTTGTAACACATTGAAGTGCCAAGTGGAAAGTAATTAGTGCCTCCCAGTAATGAAATTCTCTCCTGATTCTGAGAAAGCAATTGTAAATTAGTGCCTCCCAGTAATGAAATTCTCTCCTGATTCTGAGAAAGCAATTGTAAGTGCTATATATCATACAAAGGAACATCCTTCTTCATTACATAGTTGTACAAGTTTTCAGCAGAAACTATTTCTTTGGTTATGTGCTAAACTCCACCATTGGTTTGTCCTGCTCCTTTTTCCTGTTCTTCTAGTAAATTTTTTCCCAGAGTTTCTCTCATGTTTCTTTATTTAAAGATTTTGTGCAGTTTCAGTTTTTTAAAAAAATTAAGTTTAATTTTTAACATTGGTATTTTACTTGTTTGTTTTAGGATCTCTCTATGGTATAATGCAGCTATTTTCCAGCACATTTGTGGTGAGTTCTAACACTGCATTCCTAAGTATGTTGGTGTTTCTGTGGATTTTAGGGGAAAAAAGGATGAGGTCAGTAGTAGTTTACTGGAATTTTTAAAATGTTTATAGTGTTCATACAAGCATTTCAATTGGAGGATCCAGTGTTTCATTTATAGGGAATTATCATTTTTTTCAGAACTAAGCATAATACAGTCTTCAGAGAAAAGCTAGAATCCACATTTGGGCTCAGCCTACATTATGGAGCACATCTCAGTCACGCTGAGTTCTCTGCAGTGTTGGTGCTGGTAAAGCAGTCTTCTTCAGTGCAGTAACCTGTCCAAAAAGCAGTCTCACAAGCCAGCTCTGCATAAGCCTGTGATCTGGGGTTTGGTTTCCCTGCTTAATGAGTAGTGCCCTGTAATTTGCCATATGGCCTAAATTTATGCATTATGCCTTTGAGCTTTGGTTTTGTTGTCTGTTAGCTTTCATTTTTTTACATCCTGATCTAAGCAAGAGTGCAAAGACTAAACACCAAGGCTGAACCTCTTGAATATACTTCCAACCTAAACCATTCTATGATTCTGTGATTCACCTGTCAATACCTTAGATCCTTATATTTAGCCAGGAGCACCTTTAATATTATCCTGGTACCTCCTAGGTTTCAGGAGAGAAGATCTGGAGCATCGCATGAAAAAAACTGTTTCAGGGTTTGTTATGCAGGCCACCTGGGATAATATGCTTCTGTAATCTTGTGCCATTTTCTTTGAACTGCAAGGCTATTGCCTACTTTCTTGAAAAACTTCCTAGTTGGAATCAAGCTGATTTATAAGCATGCTACATGCAAATTGACTGTTTGCCCTTCGCATAAATACTTCCTACTTGTCTGCACTCAGATGACAAACTCCTCATAGCTAAGATCATTCCTTTTTGGGATGCTCAACAAGTGTCTAGTACATAGCGACGACTGTTGCAAAGAAATATTTGTGGTTGATTGTGATAACATTTTTAGAGGATCCCTGCTACTAATATTTCATGGTGTTTATTGCAGGATTGTACTTTTAAAAGAGAGAAATTATTTTTAAAAAAGCAGTATGCATGACATTAAATAGAATGATAGGTTCAGCAGGTGCACTGTTGGCAGAGCAGAACTCTGCTCATCCCTTCCAGATTTTGAGATTTAGGAATGTTGTGTAAGAAGCTTATTAAGCTTTTCTTGACAGTCCTTTGATCTCTTTTCTCAGTTTAATTTAGAAGTAATGATTCTTCACTTTACGTAGTTAAATGTTATAAAAAGCTTATCTTAATTTCCTGCTTTATAAAAGGGCTGCTGGAGTGATATAGTAGGAAGACGGTATTCCCTGCTTGCTTGTATTCTGCTCAGTGCACTGGGTTACTTCCTGCTTGGAACATCCACTACTGTGTTCGTGTTTGCCATTTCTAGAGTCCCTGTAGGTGAGTAAATGCTTAGCATTTTGCAGTTTAAATTCCCTGTAGTCTCAGCTTGAGAATTACTACTAGAGGAGTCATGGTATGTGGATGGCTACATAGCATTGTCATCCAGCAGCACCAGCTGAACCCTTGTAATGGAAAAATCTCTACAAATCAAACATTCTCGTGACTTTTTTTCTGAAAATAATTTGAAATGAACTCTCACAAACTGTCACAACTTTATGCACCGTGAGTGGCTGAATTTTATGAGGAGTGCAGCAATTCCTTGAAAGAGGCTATTGTAAGGTTAGTTGTAACAGATACACAATATACCAGTTCACTGCTGGAAATCCTGGTCTGCACTTGCAATGGAGAATGGAATGATATGTGCATTATTGTTTTTTCACATGCTGAAAATATACCTCAAAATTTGGCTGAAATTTTAGGTTGCTGTTTAAACAGAATATTTATGTTGTGCAAAAGCATGTATGTTTGCAGCACTGAAGCTAAGTTTGTGCCAGGGTTTGTATCAGAGTTCTTAAAATAGCTGAAAACCTATTGCATATATTCTGATATAGTAAGCAGTGTTATTACTATGAACACATTTAGTGAAGGGTACTTTTGTGGCCCATAGTTTTGATTTAGGAACTGTTGATACTGTTTCTTAACTTAAAGACAATTTGCTAATAAATTATTTGGTTGATATTTGATTACTCAGTAGAGGTAATACTTTTTAATGGTAACAGCACTGTGACAGCATTGCCCTGGTCAGAGGGAAGGAACATGAAAGATTGCGTTATTAGTATTCCTGCAGTATTCATACCCTTCTGTGCTCTTCTTTTCCCACCCACCAGTTTCCCATACGAATTTGTTGTGTTACAATCCTGGAAATCTTCATACTCGGCAGAGGTGGTTCAGAGCTATGTTCATAAGCAGACAAGCCATTCCTACTCCATCATTGCCCACCCACAAGTTCCTGTCTTAGCAGCTATTTTATTCCTGGTGCGCTTCAGCACTCAACTTAGTTAGTTCTTCTTTCAGCAGGGCTGCAGCAACACTCCTTTGGCACAGATGCTTGAATAATTTTGATTCCTAAGTCCCAGTCGTTGAACAGCCAGGATGATGGTCATGGCCCAATGTGCTGCATAACTCTAGCATTGAAAAATTTGTGGTCAATGGCATCTTAAAAATATCAGTCCTACAGATTTTGACCATTGATATTTCAGATAGCTTCTGTCATTTTTAATCTTTTGGACTGATCAATACATGTTTGTTTATTTTGTTTATATTATGTTGCAGGTATTTTCAAACACACGCTCTCCATTTCTAAAGCCCTGCTTTCTGACTTGGTTTCTGAGAGAGACCGCCCTTTAGTAATGGGACGCTTCAATGCAGCCTCTGGTGTGGGCTTCATTCTAGGGCCTGTCGTTGGTGGCTACCTTGCAGAGTTGGAAGATGGCTTTTATCAAACATCCTTCATCTGTGCCTCTATCTTTCTTCTGAATGCTGGTAGGTTGTGTCATATTTTGCAGCTTGGGTCCCTTCATTCCTCACTTGTGGTTTTATGCCGTTTGTAGTACCTTGAGTTCATGGTGCGTTTATCAGCTATGGCATATGTGTTCTGTATACCAATAATGCCCTTTGAATTTGAACCTGTGTGGACAGGCGGGAATTTTGAAACAGATAACCTCCAGATGCTTCTCCTTTGTATTGTATATATCACTTTTACATTCAGACACAGGAATGGGAATTTTTAATATGCCCAAAGACGAAGACTAGAAATCAGAATTTTGGCTTTAGCATTTTGATTTGTTCATATGTTGCAAATGTGTCACCTCAGTGTTTTCCTTCCTTGCTTTCATTGCATTTAGGGTTGAACTGATACTGTGAATAACACTAGACTTAATCTCTATAATTTTTTTAAAGTGGAATGATTGTTCAAGTCCTTTTTTGAATTTTGATCCTAACACTAAGTAAACTTACAGTCAGACTGATGTCTTCCATGTAAAGTTAATGCAATTGAATAAAATCAGCTAATTTCTTCATCTGTATAGGTCTTGTCTGGATGTTACCCTGGAGTGAAGAAAATGCTGTCAATAGGGAACATCAACAAGGCAACAAAGGAACAGACAGTTTCTCAGCAAAAGCAAATCGTGACCTGCACTTCAAATCAGCAGCGAATGGAGCTATGGCAAGCAGGAGTCTTTTCTGGTCTCCGTGGATCCAAGTTGCAACAGTGCTGAAGAGGATTAAAGGAATTGCATGCTCTGATCTGTGGGATATATTTTTAGTGCGGTTGCTGATGTCTGTTGCTATACTGCTGTACTACAGTAATTTTAGTCTGGCCTTGGAGGAGAGGTTTGGGGTGAAACCCCTGTTCGCTGGATACCTAATGAGCTACAGCAGTGCACTGGGAGTCCTGGCTGGTTGTCTGCTTGGACCAATAACGAGACTCTATCAGCACAACACTTACAGAATTTTGTTGCACTCCAGCACGTTTACCTGCACATTGATTCTCCTGTATGCGTCAGCGCTGAGCATATGGATGGTGATTTTGTCTTCCACATTCTTAGCCTTTTCAACTACTATAGGTCGTACTTGTATCATTGATCTTGAGTTGAGCATCGGTGGGAATGAGGCCAGTGGTACGCTCCTAGGTGTTGGACAGTCTGTGACTTCAGTGGGACGTATAGTTGCCCCACTCCTTTCTGGAATTGCTCAGGAGTTCAGTCCTTGTGGCCCTCCAAGTCTAGCAGTTGGACTAGCTTTAGTAGCTATTCTGATAATGAATGTGAACAAACAAAAATACTGTAGCCATGGAAATGTTAAGTTAAAAAATCAATAGCTGCAAATGTGGATTGCACAGATGTATCTTACAGGAGAGGCAAAGTGAATCAACCTTGGGTGATGCTTACATCTGCCAGACTTGTACAGTAGTAACAGGATCTTTTAAGAGGGCACATTATGTTCACATGGAGGCAAGTACATGTAAGTATTTATGCTTCAGGAATGTTAATTCTAGACAAAAGTTATTCTAACCAGTACCACCAGAACACTTGGGAGAGGGACAGGTGTTGCTGACTAGGGTTTTTTTAATGGATTTTTAACCTTTTTGGAGCGGAAAAAAAGAATGACATGAAATACGCAAATCCTGCTTGTAGCTCACATTTGAAACAGTGTTTAGATTGATAGATTGTTCAAAGACAGAAATTTATTCTTATTATTTAATCAGAAGGAGAATTTGCAATATAGCTCATCAGCCTTATTTTTTATGCTGTTATCTGCTGCCATTTGTCTGCTGTGACAGTACCTTAATTAACAGGGTGTTCGCTTATGTGATTTTGTTAAGCATACTTTGTTTACAGAACCTGCTGCACAGCATGATTAGACACCTTCAGGTAGCCATCTGACCTGTGCTGATTCCTGTCTTTCCCAAGTAACAGAACTGGTAATAGAATGCTAACTTCATGTACTGGAAGGCCTAAAATGGACAATTTTAGAATAATACAGGGTCATTCAGACTGAAACTGAGACTGAATGCAAGCTTTATTGAAATGTTTAGTAATAACTTCTACTGAGCAATTTTGTCATAAATTATTTGTTAATATTTCCTGTGGAATTTTTCTACCTTTGTTTTAAGAATAAATTTGTTTCTTAATTCTTTTGAATGACTGTTAAAAGTGTGCTGGAATCACTAGCAGTAGTTCATGGATCTAGATTAATGCATTCTCTCTCATCTCTGGAGGCGTAAGTGACATTTCAATGACAAGAGAAAAACTTTATTTTTTGGTATTTTAGTCATCTTCTCTGCACTGCTTAGCTAATGAGAGGTTACTCAGAGCTGTACTGAGAGTTGTAGCACTCTCCTGGGCTATTTACTGTTCAAGCTCATATTACTTGCCAGTCGCCACTGTTTGCATTTCATTTGAAACATACAAAAAATGTATTTTGCACTGATAAGGTTTCATATGCTTTTCCTAGTATTATTTGATGAAAGTACAAAGTCAACTATGTATAATTGTTGGGGGGTTTTTTTGTTTTGTTTTTTTATTAAAACCAATTTAGTTACCTCCTTGAACACATCTATGCAAATAATGTTGCTACTTCAGGAGAGTCATAGATAGTGTTTTGCATTTTTTATTTTTATTTTCTTCTTTATGTTTTCCAGTGCCTGCTATCATTTAAATCCTTCATGAAACCTCAGTGATTCCAGTGGCAGCACCATGGGAATATGTATACAACTCTTGAGTTGTTTTAATTTTATATATTGACATAATGAGTATGTGTCTTATTCCTGCTATGATTTCAGTACATACCATCAGAGTTCCTTATTGTAATAATCTGGTTCATTTCTCGCAAGGAACTTGAGGCATTTTCAAGTGTCTTATCTCCTATTGTCTTGCTTGGTAGATACCCAAAATATTCTTGCCCTAAATTTCCGATTTTCTTTCTTTCTGTCTTTTAATATTTTTTTTTTCACCTAAAAACTACCCTTCTATAAGTGAGGGACTTCTGTTTTGTGACTATAGTGAGGGGTGAAGCAAAAGGGTAGGAAAAAACCCTCAAAAATTAATATATATGAAAGACTTAGTAATTTTTCCCATACTTGTTGATTATATGAGGTAACATAACATTTACCCTTCTAAGTTCCTGCACTGATTAAAGCTGAATTCTGTAAACACCATAAAATTCAGTTTATACTAACATACACAGCTGCCTACATATTGTTTATGAAAACTTTAAGTTCACTGTTTTTGTTTACATATGTGAGAAATGTGCTTTCCATAATCAGCAAATATTTTTATTTTGAAAAATAGTTCTCTATATAAGCTAAATAAAAATGAAATTAAATAATCACATTGAGAAATCTGTGGAAGGCTGTGGTCTCAGGGAAATGTTGCAACAGAAACATTTTTTACTTGTAGGCCAAAATGATTTCTGAAGTGCTGCAGAAACATCTCTTTGTAAAGCCTCAGTTACAGAAAAGTTGCACTTTTTTTTTTTAAGGAACAGAAATAAAATGAAGTGACATTCCATGTCTATCATTTTGCCACTGTATTTTTTCTTCTCTTCCTCTGCTGAAACTACAGCACAAAATAGAGGTGTTCAAGTCAATATGAAGTGCAGATATTTCATTTTTTTTCTTCAAGCTTTTCCTTAAAATCATCATTTGAATCTGCCTACTTTTCACATAAAAGGCACAGGAGCCAAGGATTCAACCAAGAAGTGGCTTGACAGTGAATCAAAAAGAAGAAATAAAAGAAAAGAGGAACTTACCAGTTTTGAGATGGAGTGCTTAAAACTACTGTTCCTGGAGCCTGGAGACCATGTTTGGATCCCGTGTGTTGCCTCCTAGTTGCCATAATGGTGCCAGTTCAGATAGTGATGAGTAAATGACATCCCAGGAGAGGAGATGTAACTCCCCTTTTAAAGTTAAGGGAGGAGCAGTTGCAGCTATTTATGGCTACAGTCTAGTGGGCTTTACTGAATTACTCTGCAGTTTCTTGAATCCAGTTGTGATATCTGAAGACTGCACCAAAACGGAGATCTGAATATGGACCAAAGAAAAAAAGTTTCTACCTGCAAATGACTGCAAATGAAGATTTTTCTCTTGCCTGCTGTTACTTTAGTTTTGGGTTGGTTTTCTTGGGCTTGTAGGCAGGGCTGGGTTGTTGGGTTTTTTTTGTTTCTTACGTTTTGAAAATTTCACTTTTTTAACAGTGACTACTTTTCTGATCTTTCTGATCAGATGATGTTAAAGAGACTCTGTATACAGTATAGTAATTTATTTCTGTAAAACAGCTGATGATACGTACTGATTTTGTTGCTTTTAAATAATGAAGCAAATGTACTATTTATTCCATGTTGGTGTACGCTGCATACATTTGAAGGCATCCTTTATAAACATACCAGTTCTGCAGATTTCAGTTTCTTGCCCTGTTTTCTTTTCTCTCAATTTACTCACCACAGCACCATCACAGAGGTCAGTACCATTTTCATTTTCTGACAACAGGTTGATTATTGAGCAGGTAATGCAGCAACGAAACAGGACAAGCGTTGCTTGCTAACTGGCTTGCTCGTGACTTCAGGCACTCTGCAATGCCATTGCATTCTAGCTGATGGGAACCTCCGTGGGTACGCTCGGGTGCTGCCAGCCCCCATTTGGCTATGGGTGCTGTGGAGTGCACCTGGGCAAGGGACGCTTTATAGAGTGGTGCTTTGGGATTTGAAAACCCAAGACTCGACTGCGCTGTTACTGCTATAATTTTGAAGACTCATTCACAAAGAGCTGATCGTGAATCTTGTAAAGGAGTATATTGGAGCCTGAACTTGGAGAATCAAATGATTTCTTTCTCAGAAAAATGAAAGAGTTTGTAGAGCTTGTTTTAAAGGGAAGTCTTGAAAAACAACTGTGTTAGTTTACAGACAGTTAGTTTACAGCAGAAATGAAGCCAAATTTCTTCTAATTTTAAACCCTAAATTAACATCAAAGAATATTTTTGAGATGTGCTACACAATAGGAACTGTTCTTCCATTCTGTCAAATTTGTAATAAATAGGAGGTCTTAGATATGAGAAATAAATGACGTAAACTGGGGTATTGAAATTGCCTTTTCGTGGCAAATTAGGGTGCTGTTGTAACTCACGAATCACAGATTTGAACGTGAGCACATTTCAGATCATGGCCCAGTAAGACTCATCAGAGCAGCCAGTGTAATTATTGCTTTCCCTTCTGCAGTCTAAATCCCTCATATGTCAGTTCTCACAGGATAAAAAGGCTTTCAAAGCACGTCAGTGCTGTGCGGGAACAGCATCAGTGTTTGCCAACTTGGGAGAGGAATGATGCTAACACAATCTCCCATCGTGTTGCCCTGTTAGAATATCTCTGCCACCTGCAAGAATTCTTCTGATGGATAAGACTCTCAAGTCGCTCAGCACAGTATCCAAGAGGGACAATTCTAAGCCCCAATCTTGATTAACTAACAAACGCTAAGGTTCCTTCAGCTGTTCAGAGGAGAATTAAGCTGCATTTTTTTTTTTTTTACATTTTAAGTAGCTCCCCAGTTAGCTGGCCATCTAATAAAAAGTCAAAAGGCCAAGAGGGAGATGAAACTCTTGACTGGAAAGTTGTAAGGCAGCTTCCTCATGGTCATTCACAGAACTGACAATGTCAAGCACGGCTGCAGGTTTATCTGGAAAGTGTGAGTTGTATCATGATCTGCTAAAAGGAAGGATTAAAAAAGGACTGTTAGTCTTCCTATCTCTCCCAGATTTAAATAGCAGCTGAATCAGATAGTCCATGACTTCTCTCTCTACCGTGTCCTAAAGCAGTTCCTCCTCATGCTTAGACCTGATACCCCCTCCATCATGTTTTCTGACTTGACCCCCTGGCTGGGGCTGCGTATTGCAGATGCCATGTTCTAAGCATATTCACAAGCGTATTTTTATAGGATCAGAGCTCTTGTGGTACAAAAAGCATTCATCCACCCAATTTAAAAATCCTTCATCTTTTCTTCAGGAGCTGGAAGATGTTGGCAGAACTTAAGACACTTTTGGAAACACTGACCAGCTGAAGCATTTCTTGCAGTGTCAGCCTTAAAATGTTGCTGGTGTTTGGAATTGGTAGACTTGGCATCTGTTGAAAAAGGGGCTGCAGGGTGCAGTGTGTTTGCTCACAGAGACCCCAAGATACTCTTAGTAACAGCATGAATGTTATTTTGGCCAAATTTTTAACTTTGTTTCTCCATGTGATCTCTTATGTGGCTTCAGTGGGGAAGTGTATTCTCTAGTTTCTAAATTGTAATGCAGCATGGGTTTTTTTTGTGGAACACCTGTGGTTTCAGTGGAGCTTGCATTATACTTCAGTATTAAGTTGGACAGCCCTTACAATTTTGCCTCTTATGGCAAATTATTCTCATTTTCTCTTTCAAATATCTGCTTAAAACAGATAACTGGATGTCTGTCTACTCTCTAGCCCTTCCTACGCCTACTTTCTTATCCTATTTACTTTCAATTTGCAGGCCTCTGGGCAGCTGAAGGTAGAAAGAAATTCTCAGAAAACCCTAAATCAGTGTAACATATGTATTTTCCTGCTGTCCCTAAAACTGGACAACTGGGCATTGTGCTTCCTCACTAAGGCAGTAAAATACCAATACTACAGCGTGTACTGGAGAGTCCATCTGGAAACAAAAAATTTGTATGTGGATTTGGCGAGTTTCCCAGTCACTGCTGAAGATGAGATTTCCTGAAAAAGTGAAACACATGTCCCCAGTCAGTACATGACTTTCCCCATCAGATGGTGCTCGAGGACAGATTTATTGGACATTTCATTCTCCAGCAGACAAACTCTCTTTGATACAACATGAAGGAAAAGTCTCTCGAAGGTAAAGTTAGGTGGGCCTTTTAGAAAAGATCAAAAAGTGCTATTTGAACTTGTTTTTCCTTTGCAGGAAAATAAAATAAGACGGGAAAATGCAAACTTCTGACCCAAACCAGGGCAAGAGTTAAGTGAGAAGGGCTATGTGGGACACAGCCTGTGTCGTCTGCTGCTGTCATTGCTACTGAAAAGGAGAATGCCCAGCAAAGCAGTTCCCAGAGGTGATGAGGGTCTGACCCAGCAGCAGTGGAAAAGAGCCTGAAAAGGGTGGGAGGAGCAGGAGTGAGGAAGGGAGGAGAGCAATTGCAGGGAGACAGAGTCCCAGGAGATTTGTGATTCTGCTTCACAGCATAACCACGCTGGAGATCTGCCCTGATGCTTGGATTCTGTGGATCTCAAAGTGCTTTGGAAAGGTAACAACGTGCTAGCACGTTTTGAAGCATCAAGAGCTCAAGACCATATTTCACACAAACGACCTCCAATTTGATGTGTTTATACTGTGGGGCACCCACTTTAAGCACCAATTAGCTGAGCATACACTGTACTAATGGACAACCAGCAAAGCAGTAAGGTTCCTGAAATCTGCATTCATTATTTAAAATTGTGCCATAAAAAATGACAACCATTTGAAAAAAAGGCAGCTTTCCCCAGATACAAGCCAATTGCTTGGTCATTACCAGCACATGAATGAGAAAGCTCCACAGGGAGTAAACTAAATGTTGATGTGCAACATTTCACATTAATGTATTTGGTCAGATTTCAGATGGACCTGATCTAAACAGTCTGCTCTGCAAGGAGGACATGGTTTCAAAACTGAAATCTAAACTGAAGGCTTCTTTCTTCCTCAAATGTGATCCCAATGATGCAGTGACAGAGTAGTCGACGACAAGTTTACTGATGAAACATACTTTCCTGTTGAAAGACAAATCTAAATTTGTTTTTAAAGCTTCCTGGCTTTGTTTTACCCTGTTTTATTAGCCATGAACATTTGATTGAGATTTCTAGGGTTCACATGGCCATCCCTCTGCAGCTTAGACCTTGCATTTGAAACACAGCAGAAACTTCCATAGCTGGAACAGAGGAACAAGGCTAAAAGACCTGTGCCAATACGAGTTTAGGAAGGTTTGGCATTTCAAATACACACATGAAATAAATATTTTGGAAAAGCTCTTAGAAGAAGGAAAATCTTAAATCCCCATTTATAAAACTAATTTATCAACCCATCCCGTGAACCTTTGAAATAAATCTAGCCTGTGATTTTAAAAGGAAACTCTGATTTTTAATAGTTCTTTCAAAACAAGCTTAAATTAAAAAAAATTAATCTTATTGCCCACAGATTTAGAAACGTGCTAATGAAAAAGAAAAGTCATGATTTCACAGTGTACATTCTTCAATGAAAGTTATCAATCTTGTAACAAGTAGAACAAAAATGATTTTTGCATTGTGTTGAAATGTGTATCTGTGCTAAAGCAAGCTCAAAACTTAAGACAGGTTAAGTGGGACAGAAAGTGCAAATTCCTGAGAGCTACAGTTAAGTATCATTTATTTGAATGCACCCTCCCTTCCCATATGCACTCAAATGGCAGCCATTTACTCCAGGATGAAGAAGTCCGTGTTTCTTATGGGTGTTATTAAGGTGCACTGTGACTTCAATCGATTCCAGGGCCCCACTGTGCTACTTTTCTGTACAAACAAATGAGACGGAACATTTTTGTTCCTTGGAGTGCATAGCTCAGGCAAAGAAAAGATTATCTTTCCCCTTTTACAGATGAGGAAACAAAAAGTAAAACAAGTTGACCAGGGTCACAAGCATGAGTGAACGAGCTTTCTTGAGTCTCAGTGGTCCCTGACTCAAACAGGAGACTGCTTGTCTACGTGCAGTGCTCTGCAACTATTCTACTGCTATGTTTGCACTGCAACCAAGAAACTAAGGTGCAAAAAGCAATTTTGAATAAGAACATTATTTATCCGCTTGAAGTTTTCTCTTTTTAGGGCTTCTGGTGTCCTGCTAGGTGCTCTCCACTTTTGATGACATTAGTGAAAGTCAAGGTAATTCAGATTTCCTTTGGTAATTCTCAGTACCTTTCAAAGGTAACACATTGCCAAAAATTCAGAAAGTAAAAATTCAAGCTATTCAGGTCCTGTCTCTGTTGCAACTCCTCTCTATGTACTGTATTTCCAATTCTGCTCTTACAGCTTGTTTGTTTTCTTCTTCCTCTTTCTGCATCACAGCTCTTCGAACAGACTGGGCTTCAGGAATATATTTATTCTTCTTACAAAGTCTATATGATAGGTGCATTGTGCAATTTTCAGTGTTAGTCATATTAAAGCTCTGGTTAAAACACATATTATTTGATTATAAATAAAATCTGAAATGATACAGAATTTTTTTAAGAACCCATTCATCACCGGATTTTCAACAATGATTTTCGATGGATAACTGGGTATTGAACCTGCATGACTTGGTTCCACAAGAGATGATGTGATAAGGCACATTTCCATCCTATCTTAATAGTGGAAATCATGTAATTAAAGCATTGCAATAAGTTATTTATAAAAGAGATTTTTTTTTTCATGTCTTCGGCTTTGCAGTTGCTCCAGTATTCTTTTCACTTAGTTAATGGCATTGACTTTACCCAAATGGAAGTGGTTAGATCCATATTGAGGCTTGTTTGGTTTTTTTTTCTAATGGCTCCCATAGTCTGATCAGATAGTTTAGAATCCTAATTCGAAATGTCCATGGTTTATTACCCATAGTTCTCTTTTTGCTATGGTCAGTACGGCTGGTTCTCAGGCTTATTCCTTGGCCTTTCCCCTTGCGATGCCTGCCTAACTAACCGTGGTGGTGGCATAGGTCTCGCTGACCCATGGTCTGCAGTCAGATCTTCCCTGCTCAAAGTGCCAAATCTTGGTCTCGTCAGCAGTGGCTGCCTGAACCCAATGGATGGCTGAGGCAACACGCTTGGCTCCTGCTGCTCTCCTCGGCTGTCCTGGCTCCCGTCAACTTCGTTCTTCCACTCCACTCTGAACTCAGGTGGTGGCTTCTGCTGTCTCAGCCTCTGGTCTCTCAAGATCTTCCCTGCTCTGGGTCTTAGATTGAGCACTGTGGTATTGGCATCCATCTCAGAGTCACTGCTGTCACCCACTGTTAATTGAAAACAAAATTAAAATTTTAGGCACGGACTATTACTGTTTCAGGAATATTCAAATAGCACACTGAGCACGAGCAGCCATAGAAGAAAGTTTCCCCATGTTTCCTGAATTCGTTGCTTTCTGATTAGACCCAGTAATAGACACTTAACTCTACCAGGACAGAGGATAGATTTGACTTACAAACATCCCTCCCCTCACACTGTGATTTTTAGAAAGTCCTCACTCAGCTGCTCTTTAATCGCCCAGTGCCCCCCCAGTTCTGTTGACATTTCCCCAGTTCTGTCTATGGACATGGAAAAACCTGTCTCCCTCTGAGCTACTTGGGGTCTAGTCCCTGCTTGCATCCAAGCAGGATACAAAAAATGAGATTTCTTACCCTCACGTCCCATGAAATCTAATCTGAGAGGCATTTCCAGAGCACAACATGTGCAGGGGCTCTAGAATCTTGACTTTGCAAAAGAAGCATCAATACTCCACCGAGCAAAGACTCTCCCAAGGTCAGCGTACCGATGGGAGGAAACATCCTGTCCTTAATATGCCTGAATGTAAGATATCGAAGAAAATCCACAGGGCAAATCTCACAGGTTCCAAGTGCTGCAGACTCCTTCACCCCCTCACAGCAGGGTAAAAAATGGTCAAGGGAGAGCTGGCATAATCATTAAGGGAAGGCTCTTAAACGATGGCTGTGATGTAAACCAAGCTGGAAGCTTTCTGGATGCACACATGTGCATGTATTTTCCCCAGCAGACTCCTTTTAAACTGATTAACCCCTTCATCAAAATTTGCACAATTCAGTCATTTGATAATCACTTTAACAATCGTTTATGAATGCCTCAGATTTGTTCTTAGACTTAAGTCAGAAATGATGTTTTAAATATATCAAAGAATTGCATCTTGTGCAACTGTCATAGGAACAACTTCCATCAGTAGCCTACATGTTATTTCTTTTAAAAAGGTGAGGAAGAGGTCAACAAAATATATCACCACATAATTGTTCATTCACCCAGATAATTACATATCAAGGAATGTCTTCATCAGACTGTGTTTACAGGCTTTTTCCCCCCTAAATATGCCAAATAATATATTTTTTGACAACTGAATAATCTGGAGGCACATTTCCTTTTTAATTCTAGGTGACAGTAGGTGACCTCTGCAGATGTAACTACAGAATAAAAGGCATCCTACATTCAGGAGAGCAAAGATGTAATTATTAACAGAAAAAAACATGGTCTATTGGTAAATTAATTTGGAAGAGTGGGAAACTAATTGGGGTGGGGATCAGGAAATTTTAGCGACTGTGCAGAGATTTAATCTTCCCAGCAAGAGATCTTGATGGTTGCTTGTCATGAAAGGAAATACTCCTGAGCATGGTATACGCATGGTAATGGAACCAGTAATAATCAAACGTCATACGCAGAATTGGGCAAAGTTTTCACATCAAATGGTTGTCTTCCTCCAGATTCTTTTTTAGAATTCAAGAACTCCAACATAAAACATCTGTGAGCTTAGGCAGAAAATCAATTGACATTTTGGTTGTAAACCACACCATTTTGAGTTCTTCAGGAGAACTATACATTAGACCTCATGTCCTCATCCTCCTCTCTGATTTGGTTCTCAGAGCACTGTCCTCTACCCTGAGCCCAGTCCAAAAAGAAACCAAATAGGCTCATAATCTAAGAGGGAGGTCAGGACGTTATGGAATAAAAACAAGGAGAATGAGCCATGGCAGTGTTTCTGGTGCAGAATTGTTTCGGGCTGCTGCTTGGTCACATGAGGAGATGTGCTGGGAGGACTACGCCACTACAGCGTTTGAACTGAGAAAACCCCACAAGACTGCTTGCTGGGGCACTTCTCTGTACTCAAATATCTGCTTTAGGACCGATCACTTTTAACACTCTAAGACCCCTGCCAAATATCCAACACCTATAAATAGGCTATGAAGGTATTAACTCTAGAATGAAAGCATGTGCACATAAAACATTTAATATTTATTTGAAAAACAATATGCTGATTTATCTACATCACCCCTGGAAAAGCTTTCCTGCTACACAGGCAAAATGACTGCAGCACAGTAAGAGACAGCAGAAAATTTTCCATTACCTCTGGAGGATGTTTTATTTCTCACTCGTAGTTTCTCTGGCAGTTTAGTGTTTTTAGGGAGTGAAAGGAATCTTTTTGTATTTGCAGCAGCCTGCATGCAAAGAAATATAAGAAATGTTAAGTTACTGCAGACAGAAGTACCTGCATAGTGTATGTTAAGATACATGACCGAGGCTTAACAGGTTTATGTAGCTATAGGGCTAGCGAGTAGTTTGGGATTAGCTAATATGTGATCTTACACTACACACTCAATGCTGATTGCTGGTTGAGGTCTGTGCTAACAAATGTAAAGACTGAGTAATCTCAAGCAGCTTAATCAAAGGAAAGCCTGGTGATATGCCCTCTGAGATCAAAGTTAATGAATGTACGCTCTCTAACCTCAACCTCACATGTACAGGTTTTCCTAAGGAAGGCAAACGCTGCAAGCACGGCATCACTTCATGCAACTCCAGTTTGAAACTTTTTATTAGTCAGCTGTAAAAACTAGGTTGAGACTGAAGCTTGGTCACAAGAACTAATCTGTATTCTGACCCTGCAAGCACTTTATACATATAAATGACTTCATACAGTTGACTAGTCACGCTGAAGTTGATGGGGAAGTTAGGCACCAGTTCAGGGCATAAAATCCTTGTTTTCCCAAGACTAAGCTCTAAAGGCCCTGGGAGCAGAGCATGCCTCATACTTCCTGGAACACGAGAGGTACTTTCCAGGACAGGTTTCTTTTTTTTTTAAATTCAAAAGTTTCTCAAGGGCATCTTTTCTTACATTTGTTACAAAGATTTTTTAAAACCTTTACAGCCTACAGCTCTCCTCTATGTGTACCATTCACTGATTGTTGCACACGCAAAGGGAACCTGAAAGGAAATTTTTTTTCCATGAGAGATTTTTTTCCTCTTTGGATATTGTTGTGCTGCTCAGGACCACTATACTTCCCTCTGTGGTGGATTTATCCAAGGATTATTATTATTAAAATTACAGCCTATGCATTTTAAAAAGCTGTCAGACACCCTGTTTCTCTCCCTGCCTCCAAAATGTCTCCATCCTGCTGAGTCTCTTTATTATTCCACCTAGTAAATCATTTATTTGTATGACAACGACAACACATGTAACTGTGGTTGAGAGGGAAAAAATCACTGAGGAACAAACTTATTGTCACAATTAACATCATAGTAGCGCTGCTAATGATCACAAACGAGATATAGCATTTATTGGAGACATTGTTCCAGCCTCAGCTGCAGAAAGACAATTGTATCAATGGCGACAATAGTCACTAAGTATTCCTATAATGTGAAAATATGTATTTATAGGATGGTTAATTTCCCTGATACTTAAAATGGGAAGATGATATGGGGGATCAGCTTCCCTCCTGAATCAGTGTGCTTCGTTCAAATACGGTCTGAAGTTTACAGTGAAGGTATTGCAGGATTTCCTCAGAGAGCCAAATATTGTCATGCCACAGCATTTCTTGTAGGTGAACGGGGTTTCCATATTCTGTGTCAAAACCCGAAGTCCTGACTACATTTTATGATACTAAAGAGCCCACAACATTTTTCAAATGAAGAGCTCACTCTGACTGACCTGATTAGAAGTTCTCTTTCCCATATTCTGGAGCGTAATGTAAGTAGTTTGTCTATCTCAAAGTCATTTTCAACCTCGATCATCCACACCTCCTCAAGATACTGACAGAGAATACTGACCATCCCTTACAAGTACACTGTGTATGGAGCCTGTTCAGCTCCTCTGACATAAAACTGTGGCAGCAGATCCCACTCCCATATCACATTCTACACGACTGAAGCTTTGCTGAAGGGGTCAAGACGAATTAAGGGGCCTATGTGTGCAACTCAAGGTCTAAGTGTGACATTACACAAGCAGTTGTCTTCCAAATTCAGGTTTTATTTTTTCTGCATTTCAGAAGATTTTTTTTTTGCATAACATTTAGCTACAAAGAGCTGCTTTCTATAGAAGAACCAAAATGCAAGTACCGGGGTTTCTCTAGACAGGCTGTTCGTTTTCCTCAGGCTCTCCCTAAGGCTGTGCCGGCGACGGATCAGAATTTCTTTGGCTTGCTTTTCATTTGCATCTGCAGCCAGGCTATGTCGGTTATATGACATTGTCTGAAATATAAAAGCAGTGGTCACATTCTGAAAAGCATAATGTCAAATGTGTTGAACTATATGCAAAGTGCAGAACAGGCTTTTTGCTTCAATGTTTTAATAAGCATCATAAATCCTTGTGAACAAAATGATACTGCACATGAACAAGACCAGTAACTATGCCAGCATTTTTTCAGTCATCCGCTTCACAAGCATCTGTTTTATTTGTTGCCTTTTTTTTAACCTGCTGATATTTATAATGAAAGAGAAGTTGGAAAAAGCTGGCTTAATACAGTATTTACCCCCACACTGCACTAGCTCAGTCAATATGTCAATAGACGACACACATTTGAAGGCAATGAGTCACCTAGGGGGAAGTCATTTTTACCTCCAGCAAGCTGAAGCTTGCTCCACTTTTGAATGTTTTCCAAGGGCTCAGGCATTCAAACTACTTAGCCACAGGAGGTTAGATGTGAAATGTCCTTTTGCTTTTATTTCACTATTTTTCCAGCTCATCACCTCTGCTCTTAATACAAACAGCTTCACAACTGGAGGCAAATGGGAAATCTAATCCCATATCATGAAGTGACCAAAATACTTACATAAATGGACAGTGTTGGGTTGAATTTGCACCTATGATCCTTTTAAAACAATGTAAGTATATTGCAGGTAATATGACAAAAACATTAAGCTTTGTCAATAGTATAAGCTATTTACATAAAGGAGTATGAGTATGTTGCTGTTCATAGAATAGGACACCGATTCATAGGCAGTAAAAGTAAATAACAGCATTAATTATAATGCTATGGTACAGCAGATATACTAGCCCAAAGATATGTTGGGAAGGTAGTCAGTATATTCCAAGAGTAGTGGGATATTTAAGTATGCAAAACTCCATCCTTACTCGATGTCGTATTTGGTAGAGATTCTTTGTTAATATTTCCCTCATGTTTTCCATTTCAGTGGGAGAAAGCGGCTTTATCTTTCCTTCCTGATATTCACTGCGGCAAGGAAAAAAAATGGAAAATAGAAAAAAGAGAGAGAGAGGAAGAATGTTTTACTTTTATGATTGGGAATTACATTTGAACTATTTCCTTTGTTAGAATCGGAAACAACATTTCAAAACAACCGAGGAACAGGTGAAAACATAACATGTAGGAATCAAATCTTGATCTCATTTGAGTCAGCAGTAAGGCTCAAAAGTCAGTCTTCAAAATTTTATATAAATTACATTAAACTGTAAATTTGATTAAGGTACTTTTTAAAATGCCCCTCAGGCTTCTCCTGTAGCTATTCGCAGCAGACGGGCAGGCACTGGTTCAAATCCAGCTGCGCTCTACATGGCAAATCAATGTTCCTGTGGGCAGCTGCCCTTGTAAAACTACACGCTCCAGATGAACGCAGCTCACCGAGCACTTCGTGTGTGAGCTGCAAGCGAAACACTCTTGTTTCGTATGCACTTACTGTTCAGGTGACATTTGGACACGAAGTGTCCTCAGTCAAAGTGATTATCCTGCCCACAGACTGGGCTGTGAAATACAATGCGTGACCCTGACGAAACACTCGGCCACGCTGGCACTGCTTGCTTACCTGAGAGACACTGATGATGGGACCTTGCTTATCATTCCACTCTCTGCCATCTCAATGGCATGCTTGATTTCCAGCTTCTTGTATAAAGAAACAATGCTGGATTTGGGCTGGTTTTCCCGGATTAGAAGTCTTCGCAGGTATTTATTGTCAAACTTTTTAAACCTGTACACAAGGCAAACCAACCCAGCCGGTTAATTTTTACTGTGCATAGTTAAGGAAAGCCAATATACTGTAGCTAATGCAATTGTGAAGGAGTTTATTCCCTGGGAATGTGTTTGTTCATATTAATAACCTAGTGCTGAGTAACATAATAAAAGGTCAAATTCATCTTTGCTTCAGATAGACAGACTTAACCTATGTTTTGGTTAATACGTTAATGGACAGCCTTCACAGCAGCAGCTTTTAACTTTTAGTTATTCCATGTTATTAGACAATATTATTTTTAATTCTCCATTTTCACTGAGACAAAGAGAACATTAAATATTTACTGTAATAACAAATAAAAGTTTTAAGCTTGCAGCGGCTGCTTTTTCTTTGAAATTATAGCCTGCTTTTGTAAAACTTTGGAAGTTCTCCCTTCCTCTAAAGGAACTGCAACCCTCATGCATGCTTAGTGAAAAAATATTTATTAGAGCTGGGGTAATTTTGTTTGTCAGGAAATATTTTGCCCTCCGGCCATTCTGAAATTATTCTTGAATTTGGGTCAAAAATGTTTCTGAAGGTCATGAAGAGGTGGGACTCTCCTTTGCTACATAATCTGTTAATCAGAGATCACACACAGACTGGAGGAGAACCAGGCTGAGTAAAGGGACGTTGTGCCCCATGTCATACATCTGTCAGGAAAGTGTTCTCACTGCCATGCCCTCAAGTCATCTGGGGAGGGCTCTTAGCCCTTCCTGCTGGTGCTATTCCTTTAAACTCTTGTTGGAGCAGCAACTAGAAGGTGGGGGAGCAATGCCCACACTTTGGGTCTAAACGATTTGGGTGTAAAAGAGCGTGCTTCTGAGAAAAGGGAGTTAGATCCAAACCAGTGATGATGATGATTCAGCAACTCGAGCGAAAACATGAATTATTCAGGTATTGCCCGTGGTGATCTTCTTAACTGACACTAAGTCTTAAATAATACCATCAAAAACTGTGGAGCTGCCTGCCATTAGGATCTCTCATGCAACTCATGCCAGCGAGTGCCTTGACCTTTCTAGAGAAAGCCCCAAAGCTTTTGTATGTTTCCCATCAAATAGGGAACTAACCCCTCACTTAACACCATAGAGACACACGATTTGCAGGAGGAAAGTCACATGGGATGAAAGGCTCAGCAGACATACAGGAAAAGCTCTGAAACGGTCAGAAACAGGGAGAGGACACGCACCCTCCAAAGGTACAATCCTTTATACTGGGATCAGAGGGCTATCTTTCTTCCCAGCTCGAGACTTTGTTCTACTTGCTTGTGGTTTAGTAAAAAGACATTGTTTTGCTGCTTTCCCTTTGTAACCCACACATTCTAAAAACACCCATCCGCTTTCAAGAATAAAATGCTGAAAATGAAATATGATGCCTAACAGCCTTCGTTTGTTGCTGCTGAGCCTAACAAAGAGTTCTAAATGCCATTCTTACTTATCTCTCCAAAAGTTGTGACCCCAGTGTCCACACACATCTTCAATTCCAGTCTTCACATGGTCAAAGAACTAAAGAGGAAACATTGGTTCATTACATAAACTTATAGAAATCAGTTGGCTTGCCCATAGACATATTAGTTTCTAACTTACACCAAAACAGGAAAGTCTAGTCAGAATTCAGGACGATGCTTCAGTTTAACTAAGTGCAGTCTAACCAAACTCAGAGCTGGATTATGTTTTGCTCCCCTGGAGCTTCCTTAGCTCACAGCCCCAAAAGTACAGAAGTTAGTTGCTAATTTCCACAATGTCAGTCTTGCTCAGTTCCTGCCTGAATCTGCAGGTAACTTGTTTTTCCCATATTTTCCTTTCTTTTCAGCTCCCTAACCATTTAGGGCTATGCCTGAGACTTCTTCAGGGACTTCCCCAGGCCTGACAGTGACCCAGGTATGACTTTGTGGAGGAGAGAGACTGAGGGGGGAGCAGCTCCCCCCACCAGCACCGGCCCCTCAGGATGCACAGGCAGAGCTAAGATACCCAGCATCAGGTCCTGAGCTCCTATTTTAGGGGATTGTGGTCTAGCCACACCTCAAAGCGTCCTGAGCACCTAATATTAGAAATACATTCTTCCTCAATCTATTATGAATTACGAGTGAATCAGTTCAGCTAACACCTCCCTTGATCCCCAGAGGCAGCTCATTTGCTCTTAATTCAAGTACTATAGCAGGAGGCTCTTGATTTCAGGGGAAAATCCTGGTAGATATGTCCAAAAGTTAAGCTCTAAAAGGACTGACTTTTAGATGCCTAGATTCAGATCTCTGCTGAATTTGGCCCTTATTATTCATCATTTCAAACCACCTACCACAGATATGCTGCAAGGAGAAATATATTCAGAATACGCATGGCTAATAACTGCAATAATTGGAGACATGAACATACCAAATACAAATCCATGAAGAGTCTGATGATGTGAGAGTTAAGTTTAAGAGTGTGTTTAGGAGGAGTTTGTATTTGTTTAATTAGACTAACTCTAATGCAATGCAACATAATTGCCAAAGCTTGTTCTAAAATAACACATATCTAATACATGAAACAAACTACAAAAAGTTAATTTACCTCAAGAGGTGAACAATTAAGAAAGTGAAGATTCCAAAATAATGATACGTAGTAATGCTAATTTTGATAATTGTGAAAAGTTAAATATAAGCTTTACAGTCATTGTGTTTATAACAGCTACCAAAAAGAAATCTAAAAGAGTTTGTGCCCCTCTGTGATACTGTATGCTGAATCTTCGTCTTACTGAAAGCCACTAGGAATTTCATCTATATGAGGGTTTCATCTGTGACACTGAAACTGCAACATACCCTGTTATAAATTTCTTCACTGACAGCAGGCTGCTTTTTATTTGACCTTTTGACATCAAGAAACTCCACCAGTGGGCGAATTGTTATTCCCTGTGAAGGCAAAAAAAAAAAAAAGGAAAATAGTTCTGGTTTTTGTTCCATAAACATAAAGAAAAAACAAAGCCTCTGGGTCTTTTCCATCTCTGTCAGAGCATTGAAAATGTCTGTGGATATCTTTTTAGCTCTGGATACCCTTTCACCTTCCTAACCCCAAAAATCCAGCCTGACACAATAATTGTAATAGTGAATTTGGTCTCACTATTAGCAGGTATTGCACTTAGCTATGAAGTCCTTGTCACCACACAGACTCCACCAATGCAACAGAAGCAAGGAAGGGGCTCTCTAGAGCTAAGAGGTCCAAGAAGGGCAACCTGACAAATCCCAGCCGGAATATGTCAATTACCCCATCCACAGTATTTTTAAACTTTTTTCCAGTTCTACTATATATTAGAAAAACCCTCATTTGTTTCCTGAATTAATAAACAGATCCCCTGTCATTCCAAAGCAAACATATGAAGTCCTCTCTTTTAGTGGTTACTTCCAAAACAGATACTCAAAGATGTGTCAACACTAGCACTAAAACTGCCATTCAACACCCGTGGCACTAAGGCTTTCTGTAAATATGTTTCCTTGCTTGACTATTCTCAGACAAAGAACATAAGCGTCTGGCTACCCCAGAATGATATAATAGTTCTAAACAATTATTTGTGGAAGAATTGACATAATTCGTTTATTTGTGTAGGCACATTGGCACAGGGGAGAGGAATGAATCTCTCAGTGTTGAGATCAGTCCCTACCATCCCAACCAGGTCACATATTTCTTTCCGTAAATGAATCAAGCTTTATCTTAAAAGTAGTTGGGTTTCTTTGCCCCATTGCTCATACTGGAACACTCATCCTGAAGCGCATTGTTCTGATAATTAGAAAGCTGCTTCTTAATTGCATCATGGTCACTTTGTACCACTTTGTTCTTGCGCCAACATTTGTCTTCTTAGTTTAAACAGTGTTCTTCTTTCTTTGGTGTTCACTCCCTCCTATAAACAGTGATTATATTCCCTCTTCTCCTTCATTTGGCTAAGGCCAAGGCATCCCAGTCTTCTTTCACACAACAGGCTTACCAGTCCCATGATCACTCTAGAACATGACACTATTCTCCGGTGGAAATACCTGTCTCAGTACATCTTAAGATCAGATTTGCCTTTCTTCTGTCCCCACTGCATTGGTGGCTTAAACTCTACCCTGTTATCAACTAGTACACCTGTGTCTTTTTCACTTTCTATTTTTTTCCATATGAAAGGTTCCCATTTCACAATAGAAATCCCTAGTAAGGAAGTCCTAGCAAGAACACATTTGCACTTACTACTGTTAAATTTCATTCTGCTTCTAACATATTGGCCCTTGGTTATTTTCTTCTTTCTACATGACACCCTATCTCACTGTCATCCTGAGAACACCTGCCAAAGCCTGTCATAAAGAAACATCAGCAACAAAAAACTCCTCCACTTCTGTGTTATTATGGTGAATAACAAGAATATTAAACACAAGCAGCCCCTAGAACGATCCTTGAGGAATTCCATTAATAACATCTCATCAGCCTATTAACTGCCCAGGGTGGTCAAATGCTGGAGCAGGTGCCCAGAGAGGCTACAGAATCTCTATCCGTAAAGATATTCAGAACTCGACTTGACATGCCCCTGAGCAACATGATCTAGCTTTGAAGGTGGCCTTGCTTTGGTCACGGCATTGGACTACAGACTCCCAGAGACCCTTTCTGACCCAAAGGACCATATGCTTCTATTTCCCTTTATAGGACAAACTGTCAGCTCCTTCCTCATTCACTTTACAATCATCCTAATGCCAATTTAAACCTCAGTTTAACGAGTAGTTAAGCTAACAGACTCCTTTGTAGCCTTCCTCTAAAGATTTTACAATAATCCAGGCAGATCAGGTTACTCCAGAAAATAAACTGCCTTATCAAAGAATGATACCAAGTTTCCCTTTGGTAAACCATTTTGCATTTCATAACACATTCCATTTACCTCCATATTTTAAATTATTCTATCCTTCAGAATCAGTTTTCACAGCTTACATGCTAAGGTCAATTAACTGACCTCCAGCTGCTCCAGCCTCCTTTTCCTCTTTCCCAAGCACAAGCACAGATCCTTGCTACTTCCCACAACACCTTTATCCATGTAAAAGGCAAGCTAACAAAATATATTTTTTCCCACAGACCTGAAATTCTGCGTACTAGCCTCCTGCATCTCTCTCACTGCTCTGGATAATGATTAGCCTGACAGGTTAATTTGAGGGGCTTAGCCTCCTCTACATTTTGTTGGTTTCAGTGACTTGCCCCTCTCTCGGTCACTCTTGACCAGGCCTCCATGACCAGGTTGACACCAGAGACAAGTTCTTCATGTTCTTCCGCACACCTGGTGCTTTTGGATGGATGTTTGTCTGGTTTGCAGCATCACTGCCTAACACACAGACTCAAGCACTCCAGTTCACGTCTCAGTGCCCTCAGTGTCTTCCATTCCATGTTCACTGTGCACTGTATCCAACACCAAACTCCTGAGTAAATGCACAACTTTAAACATTCTAATAAGGAATTAGTGCTGGAGCTGTACCCAGATTATCTTTTACCTCTACTCCAACCTCACTAGGTCTTAAATGCTTAATACTACTTACATGTTAGCATAAGTACTTAATATCTGGCATACTTTTGCTACCTGTCTGCAGTCTGCATAGCATTTTTTATTAAACTACGACCATGGAGAGTACATTCAAGTATGTTCCTTCCAGTAAGTTAGGACATTTGTTTTTCTACCCACTGCTTGCTTACAACCTGTCTGAGAAAGAAGAAGTCCAGAAGAGGAAAGGCATTACCTGAAGGAAAACGGTAAAGAATATCACCACGATAACAGCCGTGATGAACAACTTCTTCCTGGGAAACACAGCAGGAGGAAGCAGAAATACAAGTGAAAAACAAATAGCTCCTCGGAGGCCTCCATAGGCGATAATAAATTGGTCCTTAAAAGTGAGAGGCACTACCCGGAACACATTAATGATCTGAGTCAGAACAAAAACACCTGAGGGAAAAAAACAGAAATACAGGGAGGGAAAAAAAAGGAAATTAAATTACAGAGAAATCCCCCACAATGCTAATATTTGTTTTAAAACAATTTCGTTTGCTTCTTACCTATATATTATTGAAGAAATGAAATGTTACTTAGCAGCTTGAAAACACCATGGAAGAAAAATTTAAAGTGCCTAAGGAGCATCATCTTCAACATGTTTAGTGAGCTAACCACCTCAGGTCAGCTGGATTTAGGACCTGAAGCAGCAAATTGCTCTCCACAAGACAGTTAGATGCTGGACTCTGCACCTCTAGAATTAGCAATAATTCTCTGTGTCAGTATAGACCAAAACTCCTAATTTCTTTTCTTAATAGGATCTGAGGTGCTTTTGAACACTTTGGTTTGTCACCTCCACCAATCTGTGCTTTGAATCCTGCAGACTGCTATTCACTCAATTTTACTCACACAGACAGGAAGGGTTAAGGACTGGGGATGGAGGGAGAAGATGCAAGCGCATGCTGGTGTACCTAAGGCAAAGGCTCCAGGGATTTGGCTGACAGGAGTTAAGCTGTAATGGTAGGTGAAGGGAGCAAGCATGGGGGCCAGGAGCTGGGGGGCAGTCAGGCTGCTTGGCTGCTTTTCAGCACAAAGATATTAACTGTGGGGTTGCAGGTGCAGGAGGGAAAATGGTCCAGATTTCTGCACTGGAAGGACACGTGGGAGCTGGAAGTGGGGATGCAGAGGCAGATCAGAGCATGAGCTGCCTTCACACAGGGGCCAAACCACTACAGATGGAACCAGGGCAAGGGGCAGGTTTAAGACCTATGAGCCTGACCCGCACTTAGGTCTCAAAGCCAAAGAGCTAGTATGCAAATTCAGGAGGGATCAAGCAGTTTCTTACAGGAATTTTTTCCTCACAATATATAACTGAACAACACTTCAACTACAGCGTTTCCTGTTTTGATGCTGTTTATGCCAATGACTGGGAAAATACCAACAGCTAGTAAACAAAAATAAAAAAGAAAACCCACAACTTGCTTTATTGTTGTATAACTGCTAATTCTTTTAAGCCAAATTTACTTATTTGTAAACAAATGTTTATTTAAATACATGTCCTCTGATTAACAAGCAGACTGCCTCTGACTTTAGATGGGCAGTATCAGGACCAAACTGATTTTTAGGTTCCATTCTGGGGGAAGGTGGAAGCAGACCCTGAGATCTAACACACACTACAAGACCATTCTACAAGCTGGTGGGACTCAGCCTAAATTTTGGCATTTTCTACTTGATGAGATGTAAAAAGTTTCACTTGCAAAGAATACTGACATTTAGTCTAAGATTTGCTTACCCAGCGCTCTCCAGATTAAACAGAAAAGGAGGGTGAAGCTAACGAAGGCCCAGTTCCACTCATGGTTCTTCCCAACTGTAGACACTCCCATGAAGATGAAGATTAAGGTCTCACTGACACTGCTCAGCATCTTCATGAAATACTTAATTGTTGTGTAGGATTTTTGGGAAACATTTTCCTCCACATATTTATTCATGGTCATGGCACAAGCTGTAATCCTGAAAGGTAAACAGTATCGCACATTTCATTGGCTTGATTTTTTTTTTTAGCCTCTCTTATTTCTGCAGCATACTATTCTCTTTTCCATAGTCGTCTTTAAAATACAAAGCATAACTTATTCCATAACCAATCTCAAATTAATAGACTTGGTGAACCTACAGTTCTGGGCATGAGTTTTTTTTTCTACAGTGGGTTTTTTTCTGAGAAGGCATCAGTATATGGAGAGTTTTATCACATATTAAATCTGTGATCTGTGCAGGGATCACTCAAACTCTGTTTTCTGGAAAAGGCAGGGCTGAGGAGAGCCAGGGACATCCCTGGAGAACAGGAATTGCTACTCCTATTGCTGCTGAGGGACATCAGACAGGATGGCAACGGCGTGTCATGGGGCAGGGCTTCCCTCCCTTCCCACCAGCAGCTGTCCCACCAAACCATTCCCATCCTCAATGGCAGTGACAGTAGCTAGCTCCTCTTTCCAGGCAAAGAAAGCAGCAAGGCTACAGACAATTTGTCTCTAGTGCACTGTTTGCTTTGCCTGTGCACAGGGCTGAACAGGAGAAAAACACGCCCAGAAATCACGCTGTTGCACATTTAAAGCACATACAAATGAATGAAATGGGCATCTCGGTTGACACATGAGAGGACAGGGCTTACTGCAAGTACGCCTACGTGTCCGTGCTCGGAGCCTGTGTTAGTAAACAGAGTTTCTTAATCAGCAGGAAGAGCAAAGAATGACATTACTGGCCGTAGATCACTTGCTCAGTACGGTTGCCCATGGTGCAGGGATGGCTGAGGACCACTCAGCTACAAGGTTTACAGGTTTAAGGATAGCTAGCAGAGCTGGCTGGAGGATAATCTGAAGGTGGTGCCTCAGTGTAGGGAAGCACAGTCTGAATTGCCTAATAATTCTCAGAGTGGGTAACTAAAGCAAGATGCATTGCGAAGTAGCTGTCGCTCCTGGTTCTACATCTAAGGCAAAAACATATCTTCTCTGATTTCCCAGTTAAAAATATTATACACACCCATGCACAGATTCTCAGTCAAACAATGTACACTAAAGCTGAACAGACAGACAGATGTGCGTTTATGTCGTCTTTCTGAATACAGTCCATGAGGACTTGTTGTACGGTTATTTATCCCAGTTCTACCAGATTTTCAGTTTACAATTTTTTGCCAACATAGGGGAGACATCTCTTCCTACTGAAATCCCCACACTGATGTCTCTCATGGAGGAGGATGGTAGGTTTGCCAGCATCTCTTTGGAAAAAGCTGAAGAAGACTCTCCCATGTCTCATGGAGCTCCCACTGCAGGAAGTCTTCTGCTGAGTATGTCCTGCCAAGAACCCCATCTCTGAACAACTCAAACGTCCCCTAAGTGTAAATGAAAAGGCATACTGAGGGAGAGCTCAGAAAAAGCTGACTGACATTACGAACACAAGTCTATGTTCTTTTTTCTAAAAGAAGGGATTTAAAAAAATAATTTTGCAAAGCAGAAAGGGGAATTCAAGAAGCAGCAGTAACTTCAATAGGACCTTCACACAATAAACCTTCCTAGCATTTGCAAGAGAGTGGCCATAGCAGCAGCTGAGGCTGTAGTCACTGGCAGACTCCGAACATGTTTCTCCTAATTAATTAATGTCAGTTTTGTCCAGAAGTTTCCTTTTCTTACGTGGAGCCAGCATGGCCTGCTTTGGAGGACAATGGCCAAGATCTGAAACATAGCTGTAGATCTCTGATCCCACCAACATATCCACATCCCCAAAGTGACCAGGCAGCAGTACAAATCTGGGTGACAAATCTGGGAGGACACGTGGACACCAGGAGAGGGCACAGTGTACTTTGCCGACCTCTGATAAGCAGCACAGCCCCTGCAGGCAAATCAGGGTGAATAAAACCCAGGGAAGAGGGTTTGATGTCAAGACAGACACACTCCAACTAGGCAGGCAGTGGCTCACAAACACAGGTGGAGAGGGTTTGCTAGCAGAACAGTGCACCTAACCTGGCATTCACCCTGCCTTTTCATCCACCTACACTTGGTAATAGAGAGGCAGATCTAGACAGCATGAAACAAAATGGCCATTGCCATGCAAAAGCTAGCTCCAACCCTAAGCAAACTCCAAGACTAAAAAGAAGGAAAGCTTCACTAAAAGTACCCCAGGCCCCCACCTGCACTTAGTACTGACGTAATTGTCAGCTCTCTCCTCATCGTCAGCTGATTTCACCACGGTCTTGAACAAAAAGATCCTCTGTTGCCCAAGAGTAGCATGCTGTCTGGGAAGCAGAGCTCATCGTGGCTAAGTGGGATCCACTGTGGAAGAACTGAAGCAGACTTCATGAGCCTGCAAGCTTTCTCCCTGCAGCACTCAGGGGTTCAGTGGCGTTTCTAGTTTGAGCATGAGTTTGGGACAACAGAGGCCCTGCATTTCATAGAATCATAGAATCATAGATTCATAGAATCATAGAAAGTTTTGGGTCGGAAGGGACCCCTAGAGGTCATCTAGTCCAACCCCCCCGCAGCGAGCAGGGACACCACTAACTAGATCAGGTTGCTCAGAGCCCTGTCCAACCTGGTCTTGA
>Ga0065711_1030315_pt1 | contig 32898 bp, 14 predicted proteins | sample Hoacrofraction12_FD_59098 | JGI IMG/M metagenome (GOLD analysis project Ga0065711, IMG submission 59098) | Hoatzin crop microbial communities from Cojedes, Venezuela - Epithelial fraction 12 v2 (version 2) | ecosystem: Host-associated > Birds > Digestive system > Esophagus > Crop | place...
GTAGTTTTGCCTATATATGGATTGGGGGTTTAACCATTCAGATGCTGTAATAGTCTTGCTATATAAACCTTGTTTTTGCTGACTAATAAAGGTGAACGATCATACTCATATTGGGGTCACATCGTTACAATGGATCCGTAACCCACGCCAACAGGCTGTCAGCCGGTGGCATGCCTTTTGGGATGGCTCTCAGCAATCCTCATCTGTCTGTTTTTAACAGTTCAGGTGTAGCCATAGTATCTCTTATGGCAAAGTCCAGGGCTTTGATTACTGTGTTCCTGTAGGTCACAGTGCCACCATAGCATAAGTGGTTAGTATTAGAGTAGCTTCAAGTACAGCCTATTGTATAAGATTTACACCAAAGCTTTCTCAAATATATTTAAATGTATTTTGAAAGTGTAATTAAACAAAGAGCGGCATTGCCAGTGTGAGGCGTAGTTGTTTCTGCATGTGTATAGATATCATGAATGCTGCTGGAAATGAGTTATTCACAGCTACTTTTGTGGTTCACACATATCACACACATTCATTTAAGTTGTAGTAGCTGGGATAAAGGGCTGGGGCTGGTAGGAGAGATTTTACAGAATGACCAACATGATCTATGGAGTATTTTTTTATACTTGTGCTTCTAAGATATTTTGCGTGGCTTAAACTAAGAGACCTTGATTGAAGACCTGGATTTTTGGAGGTTTCTGATTGAAAAACCTCACAGTAAGTCCTAGTCTGAAAACAGAAGAAAGGGACTGCCCAATAGTTAATTTTTCTGACTTGACCACAAGAAAGAAGGCTTCCAATATCCTCTCACACGTATGGCTGTTTTGGGGACTATGCATCTGTACTAACATTGAGATTCTCACCTGAATGCCCCAGCTTGGAGGGGAATGTCTCTGGGCACTGAAGGCTATAGAGGGGGGGAAATGGGCTCTTAGGGCAGCCTAGGGACTTGTGTACCTACCTGTGGTGCCTTCTTCTCTGGGGAAGCCTTTTGTCCTTTCCCAGAGAGTCGTTAGGGAAACTAACCATCTAAGCACTTCAGGTAAGTGTTTAACAGCCAACATCAGAAATGCTTCCCATGCTGCTTATCAGCAGTACAAATCAAATGCAGCCTCCCAGTTTTAAAACCTTCCATGGACTTGCTCTTCCCCATCTTCTACATATCCTCTCATCCCCAGCCCTTGCCCTGTCCCACTCCGGACCTTGCCATGCTGCAGTGGGGCTGCCTTTCCCTGCAGCTTGGGCTGTGTGGAGAAGCCTCGTGCATACCTTCGGCAGCTCACTGATATGACTGTGAGGTCCACGGCTGGTGCCTCAGTGACTCTCAGTCTTCACTGTCATTCATTTCCGAACATCTATTTTTTTCACCTGGGAAATCAATCTGAGCGAGTTTACATATTGGATAAAACGACACTGTATTTACCAAGTGTTAATACATTTTCCTATTTGGTTTAAGAGACAAATCTGTTTGAATGATCTGATGAAATGTACTTAGAAGGAGGTTTGAATGCAAGATTGAAACTGTATGCAGGATAATATCTTTAAGAACAATAAAAGGAAATCTCAATGCAGGAGGCAAAGGTCTTAAAAGAACTGTTTAGGACAAGTCATTTGATGCCAGAGGCAATAAAGCACAAGAAACAAACTCTTACACTCTATTGTTTTAAGTGACAATGGTGGAAGACAAAGAAAATGTGTGTTTTGAATGGGGGAAGGATGAACAGTTCAGAGGAGAAAATAAATGACACAGGATTTTGACCACATCGTGACCTAAATTCTTAGACCTTCCTTTTTTATTTTTAAAACATAAAAAGAGATGCTTCTTTTCCAGCCCCCCACCATGCCCTGGTCTGGTCTGGGAAACTTTGAGGAGAAAGTGTCCAAAATCTCATTTACCTTCTGAAACTTCAGTCCTCATTTTTTTTCACACAATATTTCTAGGGGCAGTCTGGAGTGGGTGCTTTTGTCAAGCCAGTATTTGCAGCCGTGGTATGGAGAAACTAGAACCACCACATCTAACGTTAGGAAGTTGCACAGGGAGGAAGAGAACCTAATGCCCTAAGTCGTCTCTGACTGACATTGTTTAAAGTCAGGAATGGACATCTGAGAAATGAAGAGACAAAGTCTGTGCCTTTTGTTTTAACTATTTTTTTTTCAGGAGAAAGGTTATTGTGTAGTGGAGCTCCTAGAGCTGGACTGCCAATGGATCAACATATACTCGGAGGCCCTTAACTGATTTTAACTTCCTTTGTTGTCCATCACTTCCACTTTCAAGATACAGAAGCAAAATTTACAATGAAAATCCAACATACCTTCAAATTTTATTACAGTTGAGGTGTCCTCTTCAATCTCATGAATTTTCAGAGAGTTTTCCTTTTGATACTTTTTAAAGATTTTGACCACTTTTCCTCATATATTTTTAATAGTTATTGCATGTTTTACTAAGGGCTTGACTTGCAGAAAATTTTTGTGTAACCTGCTGAAAGACACTTATCATTCTAGAACACAGAGAATGGAGAAATGCTTTAATTATGAAACGGGAGACACCAGAAAAAACAGCTTTCCTTTTATTTTTTTGCAGTGCAGAATTATGAAATGGTGCTGAGAGACAAGTTGGTGCAGCTGAATTTGGGGCCTAACTGATGCAAGTTTTTACCTGCAGCACTACAAATTATCTTGGAAATTATACCTTGTTGATTTTCATGTTTCTATTTCATGCAACTTCACATCCTGAAGCATTTTTGCTCATAAATTAAACACCAGACTGGTGTTTGTTTAGCAACTAAAACACTATCAGAAGTAAATTATTGTTTTGGGTGGCCAAGCATCCAGAGAAAAGAGAATGGGGAGCTTCAGGCATAGCTATAATCAAAGCCCTGATTGTTGAGAAATTTGGTCATTTCAAAGGAAGCTCAGCTATCTGTGCTTATTGTGAATTATGTTACTCACAACATCCCAGTTTCTACTACCTTATAAGGTGATAGTATTGCTGAATCAACAGTGTTGTGAAAGGCAAGCTGAAAACTTTACAGGCTTGTATTTCCTTGACAATATTGACTTCTAGCTGGAGGGATTTGCTCATGATGTGGGCACAGGGAAAAGCTCGTGGGATCCCTGTTTTGTCATACCTTGAGAAGCCACCCGTGGCTGGGCAACCTGTGTGGAAATTGCAGCTGGTCGGGCTAGTGGCATTTTCCATCCAAGTCCAGAGAAATTATATTAGCTCCTCTCTAGCCCAAGTGGTTTAAATCATGGGCATGGCTGCAGGTGATGAAACCACTCTGTGTTGCAGAGCATAGAAGACGTATTTTGTCTCAAACAGAACCTGTGTTTTATAGGTAGAGAAGTGGATGCCTGTGTTCTGCTGCTGAAAAAACTGTCATCTAAAGAAACAGGTGTTTTTTAAAAATATAGTATTAACCAATCTCTAGAAGTACGGAGCCATGAGAGTTTTTCAGCAGCCTTGAGCTGGCGTTGATTGCTCTGTGGTTGTGAACATACATTGCATTTCAGCATGGTGCAGAGGGTACTGCAACTTTCCTGTGCTGAACTAGAGGTATGGAAAGTTCAAGTGCAGAAGAGCTGTCTCTGCCATCCTCCCGTGTTTTCAGATACTGAAGTGACTCCATGGAGCTGTGACAATGCTGGGAATCAAACACGTCCATCTCCTCAGGGCTGCTTTGCACCCCATCAAACCCCCACGAGTTTGGTTTCTTTGGCAGCCTTGGAGTGGGATGATCTGCCTGGGCTTGGATATCTGCCCAGACCTTTTGGGCTGCTTTTACTTTACCACACAGTATATGTCTGATTTTGCTGGTAAGTGAATAGTGGCTGTTACAGTGGTCCTTGCTGAATAGCAGAAAGTTTTTTCACCGCATCAAGTGGCTGTAGAAATATGGCATTAAAGTAAGAGAGAAAACTATGATCATTAGGAGTGTAAATTGATAGTGATAACCTTTATTATCCCTTCAGATACTAATAGCAAATTTTTTTAACAGCTTCTTCAGTTAGCTGATTGCATAAAATAAAGCAATTACGAGCTAGGTAACATTCATTGCACAAGCAAAAATCTCAGGGAAATGGTTTGTTTACTGTTTTCAGCATCTTTGCAGAACATTGCAGCATTCTCAGTAGACCTGAAAGATGTAGTACTAAAACCAGAGTCAAGGAGAAAACAAGTTCACACTGTCCTGAATACGCATGTTGTTGTAACAGAAAAAATATTCGGTTAAAATATTAATTTTAACTTGCAGGCACCTGTGCAAAGATTGTGATTGCCAAGAAAAAAAACATAATCAAGGTGCGTGCACACCAAAAGAGCACCTACAAGGAGAATGTCATGTATATATGACAACAAGACTCCTAACATCCCACTCCAATTCGTAGTGAGCAAGATTTAAAAAACAAAACCAGGAAGAGGTCTGAACTGCAGATGTACAGCTGTGAATAATGAGCATGGTTTCATTCAGCAGTGGTTTAAACTTCCCTGCACCGAACTGACCTATGAGTAGTCACCTGTCAGCATGGAGGAACAGCTTCCAGGAGGAGCGGCAACAAGGAGCAGGCGGTGGTAAGTGCTTGAACCTGATCCACAAGAGCCGGTCACCTTGGAGCACCTGCTTTACCCACGCGTGCTGGCAGCACGCAGTATTCATGACCCTCGTTTACTGTCATCAGATAGGCCGTGTTTTGCTTCTCACCAATCCTGTGTCCATCAAGGCTCTTCTCAGTTTTAAGCTGTCTGAGCACCAGTCTGTTTGGTCACGTTAGTGACAGATCAGTGCCTATCACGTTAGCATTCATTCTTCACCTGCCCTCAGACATGAGTGGAGTAAACTCCAGAGATGATAATAGGGACAACAGGTTTTGCAGTGACTCAGCTGAGAGCGGCTCTAAAAGAAAATGTCTTTAAAAGCAAACTGAGGGAAGTCCAGACAGACAGTTAGTTTGACAATGGGGGAAAACAGGCTTCTGTAATTAGTTCTAATGAATTATAATAAACATAGAACAATATCTCCCTAGCTTCTGGAATTGAAGGAGTAATTAAATCTGGAATAAGACACAGTTGAAATTCTGACTTAAATGCAAAGGATTATTTATTTTGTGAAGGTTGAGCCATGTCAGACTGTGCAGCTGTCTTAGTGATCAAGGAAATGGTCATTAAATGAGCTAATACTAGCAGAAAGGACAAGGGAATCAAATGTCATAATTCCTCTCAAAATATCCTAGGAAGAATATGTCTGTGAGTCTTATGTTAGTACCAAGTAAATAAGGAGAAATGGTAATTAAGAGTAAAACAACTAAAGACCATGATATCTTGGAGGATATTGGTAGGATTTCCACGATAGTACTTTATGCCTGGTTAACCTCTTTCAATTCTTTGGGCTGCTCAGCAAAATAATGAAGAACAGAGAATTAAGGTTTTAAAAATCCTTGGGCAAGGGCTTTCATAAAAAGGTCATTAAGGACACCAATTATGCATAAGGTGAGACATAAAGTTTTCCTGCTGTATTAATTACTTCTACTGAGTTGTTGAAATTTAAGGGAACTTTTGGGGAAAAACTAGCGCAATAGTTGTACAATCAATACCAACAAGAAAAGAAGCAACCTGTATCAGCTGAAGGAGCTTTCTCCGTTTGTCTGGTATAGTTGCATTACATCCCTTTTAAAATGAGGAAATTTATTACACCTGTCCTGTAATTACTTGGAATACTTGCAGTTATCATACTTTCAATTATCAAACTATATATACAGTGGTTTTTACCTTAGCTAAACTCTGCCTGTCTGAACTGACTTTTTTCATGCTGATTATATACCTGAGGCAACGCCATTTTGGAAAACTTGAGGTGCAATGTGTTTTGCTGAGAGAAGAGGAAAAAGTACCTCATTTCTCTACTCTAATTTGTAGTGTTCTCTTTCCTGTAAAGTTCTAGGGGACCTATGCTTTGACACCAGTAATTACAATTTGTCTGGGGGAGAATTCTTGTTGGTCCATCATTGCTCAATTTTGGACAAATTATAGCTCTCTGAGGGAGAAGAAGTGAATACTAATAGTCGCAGAGACCAGATTGTCTGACATTCTTACAGTCTGGCCCTCCTGCTTCTTTTGGCCCCATAGAGGGGAGCTGCCTATGCTTGGGGGAAAATATAGATGGAGGTAGTGTGAAATGATTAACCTCAATAAACTTGTAAGACTGTAGTGCTGCTCTGACAACTCTACTTTTTTTTTTTTTTCTCCTGGAGTGCTGTAAATATATTAAATAAAACAAATATTAATACAGAATCTTGAGACACACTCTCCTCCTCTTATGAAGAGTTGTCTGTTTTTTCTTACTCTTTATTTTCAGCTAGCTCATCAAATTCTAAACCAGTTCCAGAGAGTACTGATATTTCTTTTTCTGACATTCAATTTTGGGTACACGTCCTTCCCGCAAAACAGAAACAAAGGCCAAACCAAGCCTCACTGAACCCCCACTTCAAAAAGTTTAGTTGCTGGCTTTCTTTGGGTTGCTCAGCTTATAAGTTTTGAGTGTATGTTTTTCTATTTTAAGGAACCTTCTTTCACAAGTTCTTGGAAAAACTAATAAAACTAACAAACCCTCTGCAGTGAATTTCTAGAGAATCATTAACCAGAGATTTGTTGCCATAGATACTGAGACAGGTAGGCAGCCTACTTGAAAAACAAAAACAAAAAAACCCGCACACAGACACAAGAACAAACAACCCAAACCAAGTTGACCTCAGCATAAAAGTGAGAAGAAGCAAAATTTTCCACTTGTAACAGCAGATGTTGCAGTTACAGAGGAGGAGAAGGAATACAAAAAAGCAAAATGGCAGTAAGGTGAGCCTTAAGGGTTGCTTCTACCCTAATATAAACGCTATAACATAATTCTCACACACACACAAAAAAAGACTTTAACTGTGAAGTAATCTGTAAGTAATGAATCAATCTTTTACAAGTCCAGAGGTTTTAGGGTTGCCATCATTGTGGGGAAATGCCTTCATGGATGCTATGTCACACATATTTAAAAGTAACTCTGACAGCTTAAGGGGTTTCCTTGTATATTTCTGCTTTTGTTTTTTATGGGTTTATCTACTAGGTTTTTTTCAAGCCATCATCAACACAAAAATGCAGAGCTGTGCACAAGAAAAGAAAAAACCTCATGGAGCCAACTTTGATGACAAATACACACAAATTGCAGGTGATGCCTGAGCTCTGCATGGAGGCTCAACTCCCAGGGTCGGTGGGACCTGTGCTGACAGCGGCGATGGCCCCAGTTATTTGTCACCACGCATGGAGGGTGGGATGGAGAGAGGGAGGTGGTGTGTCCACTTTGGGCAGGCTGGCGTGAGCCAGGGCTCTTCCACGCCTCCCCAGAAAGCCGTGGCGCTGGAAGTGGGCTCTGCATTCACCCACCAGGAGGAAGAAACTAAACGAGGAGAGGTGTTTTTTCCCTGCTGGCAGCCTCTAATCAGAGGTAAGCCATTAGTGAGTCAGCTGGGGGCCGGGCTGCTCCCCTCGCGGCGGGGGCAGGCAGGTTGTTGCAGGTTTCTATAAAAGCCTTTTCCATTTCCAGTGCTTACCTGAAGAGTTAATTAGGGACACAACCATGTTTCTGCTTTTGGTAGCACTTAACGATCCCCAAAATGCAAATAAAGAGAGAGCTGCAGCTGTTTAAAATATTCCTGCAGCTACATTGTTGAGTACAAGGGGACAAACATAAGGGCAGGAAGCCTCTGATTAAGAGCAGGTTTGTACAGCATATGTGACTCAAGCATCAGCGTTGTTTGTACTCAGCTCTGGCTCAGTTTTACCCCTGCCCATGAGGCCGAGCTTGTGCCTGAATGTTTCATACATCTGTGCTCTTTGAATCAAACAGGATGCAAAATCCCTCTGATGTAAATGTTTTAAGGCTGGTATTCATCTTACTTAACGTAAGACTGTGTTTGTTGGGAAATACCACATGGTGCCATAGACTCAAGAAAGTACAGATGAGTGAGAGATACTCTCTGGGACTGAGGACAAATTGGGTTAACTTATGGCTTCCTTCCTCCGTATTTGCTCTATGTCATGTGGAACAAAGAATCAGAATGGGAAAAAAAATCTTTTTCTTTTCTGAACACAGGTCTTGTTAAAGTGTCTTCATGGTTCCTACGAAATAATGACAGTAACATGGCTAGTGCCCTGGGAAAGAGGTGTAGTATTCCTGCTTAAACAATGAGAAATGGAAATTGAAAGAACTCAAGTGCTACAGGAGCTTGCCTTGGGCAACTCTGTTTTATGACCCATATTTGGATGCCTGTGTGCTATCAGACTACAAGTACTATAAATCCCATGTTTTCCATCATCTTGGTCTTTCTGCCCACACAAAATGTATATAAATTTGCTAAGCATGAAATAATATCAAATTCAGTCAGCCACAGGCAGGAATGGTGAGAAAGGAAAATTTTGCCTTTAGCTAATTCATATATGAAGGCCTGGAGAAGAGAATGCCACGTTTCATCTTCCTAAGGCGAGCCTGTACTATAACATTAAAATATCGTTTCCTTTGACACTCCAGGCTAGCCTGGGAAAATCGGGCCTTAAAAGTCTCAGCTCCCAAAAGACATCAGCAAAAGGTGAAGCTTGTTGAGAAACCAGGTGCTGGGGATCGGTGGCTTCTCACCAAGAGATTTTGGGCTAGTTTTGGCACTATCAGTTTTTATTTCCCTTGCAAGAAAAGCATCTCCTGTCAGTGGGATTTATGCAGTCGGTTTTGGTATCCTTTCAGAGCTTTAGTATGATAACAAGGGTAGTGTGCTTACACATTTCTTTTTTATTGTGAATAGCGGTGAGCCTCACCTTGCCCATGACACTAAGTGGCAAAGCTGATGTGGGTGGTAAGCACTGTGGTCGTTATGCTCGTGTTCCATGTTGTTCTGAGTCACAGGTGTGACAAAGCAGTGGGCTTGCAACTGCTGTCCAGGAAAGTGGCAGCTGCCTGTCTTTATAGCTAAATGTGATCTAGTCAACAGCTTTCTGATGAAATGTCAATTTACATTATGAAAAAAGCTGGTAGACTCTTTTCTGCACAGGTTTCTGCACTGTTCCTGTGAGCACTTCAAAGTGTTGGAATAAGCGATGAGCATGTTTTGACAGTGTCAAAGTCAATGTTAATGTTGTAGAAGCCTTTATTAAAAACAACAGTCCCACAAGATGTGCGCCCGCTGGTTAAGACAGTTTCAGGAAAGCAACTCTTGAAGGGGCTTGTATGACAGCAGCAAGCAGGTTCTAGCAGCTGCCAGGCATGTCTTGGCCATGCAATGTCAGCCGCTGTCCTGGCCAGTGCTGCGCCTGTTCTCTGAGGCTGCAGTGCCCCACGGCACAGTGCGGCACCCCATAGGAACGCTGGCTTGTGCCTGAGCATGTTGCAGCCACGTCGATGGGGTTCTCTGAACAGGGCTTCTGCCTGGGGCATCGCGCTGCAGGGCTGCAGCCAAGTCACTTGGGCTGCTGCGTTGTTTGGCTATTCTGTCTCCAGTGCTCCTGCACAGGGTGGATGCATGCGTCTTAGCCCTCCTGTTAGAAGTATTTAGCTGTGAAGCAAAATGTGTTGGAGCAGATAACTAAACTTGCTTTTGCTGAGTTCTGAATAACAAATTCCTAATGGCAAAATCTCTGTGCAAAAGTCACAGAGTCATACAGAGGCCATTAAAAGGACGGAATACGCTATTATAAAATGTCACTCTATAATATAAAGTAAATAATGAACTTATAGATTCATAAAAACTCTGAAGAAAAAGGACTAAAGCAGTCATGTTATTCTCTGGGAGTTGTTTCCTTCTTATGCTGCTTTCATTCAAATTACTTTCATGTGCTCTGTAACAGTTTTTCCTTGGTGGTGTAAGTCTAAGAAAAACAAAGAAAAATACATCCCTGGGTGGCCTGACATACAGAAGTGGAGAAGAAACTGCTCTGGAGATTTGTTTCACTTCTGGGCTGTTAATTCAAAACCAGTCCAACCTGTAATTACTCTTCTTGCTGCAGTTCCAAAGCTCACTGAAATCCATGGCGAGGCAGGGGCTGAGCTCTGACAAGGCTGAAGAGCCATTTGATGGTTCATCTGGAATAAATTTGATGGTCTCAATCAAGGTTTTGGGAGACAAGCATCCAGAATGCAGTGTGGGCTCGTATCCTGTGTCGCTTGACCAGACCCACTGGCCCATTACATGGGCAGTGCAGATACTCTGCACTGGAGAGGCTTTGCGGTGGGAAGCGCATGCACTCTCTTCTGGGACTGGCTGATGGCCTGGGGTCATTACCCCTTCTTGAAACACTGTAGAAACCGTGGAAGTGCAGGGACTTATCTCTTTCTATACTGTGCCCGATCTCCCATATCTGACATGAATTAACTCTAGTTCCTTGATAGGTATCAGGCCTCTTCCATCTCAGGCTGTCTGCTTACAGTGGCAGAGAGCTGTGAGGACTGAAGAAGTTGTTCCTACCTGATTAGGAATCACTCTGGTGGGTGCTTCAAGGGGAAGTCATAAGGCACAAGAGACTTCTCTATGTCATTCAGGACTTTTGCCATGCCTGGTAGCATCCCTGTGTTTTGATGTTGTTGCATTGGGGTCAACAATCTCCATGGACTGGCGAGTTTACTTTATATTTTGAAGAAAATATCACTGCAGTCTTGCTTCTTATCCGTGCCTTTGCTCTGCTAATTTAGCTCTGAGCTCAAACATGCTATGAGGCTGCAGTGAATTTTTATAATTGCTTTGTGGGGATGAGGGTCACCCTCTTTGTCGAGTAGAGTGACATGGTGGGAAATCTGAATTTAACTCACAAGCCACGACAACCACTGCATCAGCACTGCTGCTGTCAAAGCGAGGCTGAGGCCAGGCATGAATTGATGGCTGCTCCAGACTTGTCTCCAGCATGTCCGGGAGGAAACACTGCTAAAAAGCCTCTAGACAAGGTGGGGCAACAACAGTCACCATAAAATATTACTGCATGAGCTGATAAAAACCATCTGGTCTTGACTGAACCCAAAAGGCATGCACTTGCTGCATTTCCATCTTTGCTCAGCAGCAGACTCTCCTGCAGTCTGAGCTGATGAAGCCGCTCAGTTGTGTTAAGCATACAACCAGCCTGAGCTGCGTGACAGGATTTTGTGTGGTAGCAGACCTTTCCCTTTCCTACTGTCACTTACAATGAACCATAGTACACGCAGTTTGAGAACCTGAAATCCATGCAGACTGAGAGTGCAATGGAAAATACTTTCTGACCATGACTCACGTTTTCTGATACAACAGTTGGGCAAAAAATCCTCACTGCAGGTTATATGCTGGTCAACTTCTGACAGCGCTCACTATGGAGAGGATTGGGCTGCTGAAGACTGAGAGTAACAGCAGCTAATAAAGGATGAGAACCCTTACATAGTTCCATTATCCCTTCCATCAAAATGCATCTCAAGGGCATTAATGAATCAGACTATAACATTTTACAGGCAGACAAAGATTTCATCAAGGCTAAATACGGAATTTTTGAGGGGTCAGTCTTCGGGCATTTGGAGAGGCCAGTCTGGGCACTTACGTAAGACAAGAAGAAGATGAATATGTGAGCACTGAGAGCTTACGCCGAGTCCTAGGCTTATTTCAGGCTGTGACTTCAACAACCACTGCCTATGTGGCATTTCTGAGCATTTTCTGCACATCAGTCCTGCTGTAAGGGATGGAGCTCAACGGCTTTTCTCTTGTGAAGGAAGGAAATATGAACGTGTCACAGGTGATACAGCATTTACTCAGAAGAAGTGTTTTACCCCTGCTTTTATAATTTTGGCACAGCCTTCTGCCAGCTGATTCTTTCTGGGGGTTTAAGACATAGAATTTTCTAAATAGGGGTGCACTGAAGAAAATGCATAGCTCCACAGGAGGCATGGGCAAAAGATGTGTATGAAACCAAGGTTTCTACTGACTCTGGTTGCAGCAAGGAGAGCATACCAAACTGCATTGAAGGTGACTCTCTGGAAGGCTTGCCACCAGTTTTGTCCCCACTGGGTCAGGTGTGGCAGACAGTCACACCACCAGTCCCCTGTGCTGGGTGTCAGGGAGGAGGATCCTGTGTGGGGATTGTGAAGGTGACATGCCGTCCAGCCCCTGCTACCATACTGGAAGCATCATGGCTCTTCACTGGCTTGTAGAGGTCTTACTTGGCTCATAGTCTGAATGCCACGTGAGAATTTACTTCTTCTGTGGGGCAGGAAGGGAAGGATTTTTGCAGGTGCGAGCACGGCAGGATCACTGCCACTGCCTGAGAGGCTGGTGCTGAGGCTGCTCCTTGTAACACATTGCATGGAGGATTTATCTGCTTGGCACCCGGTTGTTTTGACTCTATTTAGCCCATGCATGCCTTGAGCCCCAGTTCCTCAGGGTGTAGTACTGAGCCATGGTAGCCTCAGAAACTTTCCTCTGAAGCAGCTTAGGACCAAACCCTCTGGCGCATTTCTTTCACAGAAGGTCTCTGAGTCCCTAGGAGAGGCTGGCTGGAACGCAAACTAAAGATCCCTTTGAGGAAAAATAAATTGTGGCCTCCCCACCGTACAGTGTAGGCACAGTTAACTTACGCTTTGGATCCAACATCGGCATGTCTTCACAACATGTGGCATAAGTCCTGCGAATCTCTGTTGCAGATCCTGATATAATTCTCCCAGCACCCTGTCCAGACCCCTCCATAAGCCCCATGGCACTCTGCAGGCACTTGTATGAGCTGGGAAGACCTCACTGGTAGTGAGCAGAAGTCCACTGATATCCTACAATGTGATGTACACTAGATCACCTTGAGACAGCATTTCACTTTTGGTAAAAAAACCTCTCGGGTAAAGCAGCTAATTCATCACTGGACCTGATTCAGACCAGCCACTTGAACCTGAGGCTGTCATCACCAACTTCATGTGAGGACCTTATTAGTGAGATCCCTAACCTAACGAAGATGATTTGCTCTCTTTCTCCCCTGCTCCCCTCCAGCGATTTTTTCTTGTGTTTAGAGCCACTTCTATGAGTTCATGGTCCTTTGCACTTGAAGTCACAGCCTGGTAGGAAAGTATCTCACTTATTAACAATCAAATTTCTTCCTTTTTAGTGCAACAATTTGAATACCTTCACGAGAAACAACAACAACCAAACCAAAATCAAACAAAAATCCTCTGCAAAACCCCAACTCATGTTTTCATAATGATGGTAGTTTAAAGCACACATTAGCATTCTGTATTTTATTTTAATTACAGGTGCACCAGAAGAATGAAATATTTATACTTGTGTGCACTTCTTTCCTTTCTGACCGTAGAGTGAATATGATCAGCTTTTCTGAGACTGTGAAAAGATGAACATTATTCAACCTATGTTTATGCACATATGATAATATATATTCATCAATACCTTCTTATTATAACCACTGAAGATTCATCAAAGGTGAATAAAGTAGAAACAAGCACAGGTTTCAAGCATTTCTCAAGCTAAAGGACACATCTGTGAACAATGCATAGATGCTCATTGCCTAGGAAAAAAGGGTGCTCCAGAAAACCAAAATTTCTCTGTCCTTTTCGTTAAATCCTGTCATCTTGGGCAACACTGCCATATAATTACCCTGCTAAATGGAAAATTCTTTTACCCTGAAAATTCTGTGTAAAGTCTCATTTTCCTCTTTCTAACATCCTCAGTGTCTGAAGAGACAGATGTATTTAATTGCCATTCATTTTCAGTGCTGTATCTCACTACTGCTGGTAAAGGAGAAAGATCCTTGATGCCTGGAGTTTCACCACGGTGTCTCCTTGATTGCAAAGGAACTATCTCTGCAGATGGGGGCAGTTCTGACACTCATTAGAGACCGCAGTACAGCACACAGTGCCATTTAATCTGTGTACAGTTTCCTTGTTCAGTTTAGAATAAAGATCAGGTTAGAGAAAAAGCTCTCAAAACTTTGTATTAGCATGCTAGAACTATAATTTTACACCAAATCCCCTGAAGCAAATACATATGGTTGAAATTATTTCATTTGAGCCTTGTTGAGTTACACTGGGTAGAGTTCTGAATTTTTTTATTACAATGGTTATTATTTTTTTTAGACCATCAAATCCACTGAAATAACTTAAAACATCAAAACCGTATAGGCCTGACTATGCTTTCACAGCCACTGGTGCAAATGAGAAATGTCGATCAATCATAACAGTAGTGGTGAAAGGGAGTGAAAATCAGTTTGACATGATATCCCTGCACATTTTCAAGAAAAAGCAAAAATATTTTTCCTTTTCAATAACCGTGATCACTTGCAGACTGATGACATTTTTTCCATTGGGAAATCAGAGGAAGAATATAGAAAAAGGAAAAAAAAAACCACCACACAACAAAAAAGCCCCCAAACCTGAACACTGAAAAAAGGCAAAGGGGTAGTTTCTGAATCCTTCAGCTGGTCAGCTGAACTCCAACCTGATCTTCTGTTTCCTTTCTCTTCTGGCTGTGTGTTTTTTTCTGATTCCTAAACTGCCACTGCTGCCTAAATTCAAACGCCCATGTTGAAGGGAGTGCAGGCTTTGAATCTCAGACAAAGCTGCTACCATTCTGTCTAAGGTTGTCTCCAGCGCACAGATGATATACATATTCACTCTGCCTTTGATATGATTGGGTTAAGAATTACAATTCTGCCGTTATTCGGATGAGGTGTATTTCTAGCTCATTTGTGCCTGTTCTTCATTGACAGTAGTTATTTATTTTCCTCACACGAATTATATTCTTCCATCCGAAGACTGTAGAGTCCAGCAGTTTTTCACAGACACAGCAAATGGCAAGAGCCAAATGCACGTCTTCCCCGTCTCCCCCCCCCCATTGCTAGATACACTTGCTTAGGCCAATCTGAGCTGTCCAGAGCCTTCCTCTCCAAGTTATGCCATTCCAAGGCTGCCAGGCTTCTCTTGCTGTATTATTTCCTGAAATACAGACCACTTCCTTCTTCCTGGCTTCCTCAGCCCTGGAATCAGTTGCCTTCTGTCAAATAGTCAAACGTGTACATTTTCAGTAGTAATACAATATACTAAAAAGAAACAAACAAGGAAAAAAAAGGAAATATCAATTCTTTTTTCTTGCTCATAGAACATCCTTAAACATTTCTCCTAGGTATTTTTAGAAATGAGTAAATTAAATTGGCCAACGTGCAGTTAGTAGCTGTGTTGCTAGAAATGTGTGGATAAAACTGTGTCAGGCGTAGGAATTTTACAGGAATAAAACCTACAAAATTTAACCCCACTGTAATATATTTAATATAATAAGGATGTTTAATGTCCTAGCCACTATGTGAACAATACTATTTCACAGAAGATAAAACAGAGTTGCCGCTCCCTTGGCTAATCCACACAGACATGGGAATTTTAAACCATATGATAGCTATCCATTAATTTCTGTTAGTAATTTTTAGCTTTGTGATTTCTTGCAGCCTCCTAAGAACTTGCTGTGGAAGGCACAATTGTAAGCCTATTGCGGTGGGCAGCTTCTCAGGCCACTCAGAAGCAGTGCATGGACCTCAGGAGTCCAGCTACCACAGGTTAAAAACCACAAAGTTAGACAGAAATACCACTGACAATGATGAATGAATTGATGAGAAAGACATAAAAAGGCAGATATCAGCAACACAGGAAACACCAGCCCGATCTGAGTGAGTGGTCTTTAATTCAGAGGCTGCTTCCTACCTGTGCTGAGTGCCAAGATTTTCAGAAGACAATACAAAATGAATCATAAGGGAATGTTTTTTGGGGCAGCTTTCCTGAAACTACATATTTTATGCACTGAAAATAAAAATGTTTCTCTCCATTATTTTATTTGTTATTCTTTCACTGTAACAACATGTGTATATATTGCCATAATAGCCTGAGCCTTCTAAATCTTTTAGAAGGCTGCTGCTCCTGAGCTAAGTGAAATTTTGTGGTAAATGAGTTTGACAGTCCAGTCACGCATTTTAATGGGAGTGTTTCTTTGTGAGATATATATATACATTTATTACCTTTCACTTTAGGGAACGGCTTTATACTGTTATGTTGTGAGAAATGAAAAAATTCTCAGCGGACACCCAGTTTAGGTTTGCGCTGGATGTTGGGTTATATATTAGGCATATTTTGAAATGCTACATTAAAGGCTTTCCATCTTTCACCTGCAGCTCAGGGACAGCAAAAACCTGACTGAGTAGAGATTTAGCCAGGATTCTGCTCTTTTGATTTCCATTCAAATCAGAAGTTAGGCTTTCTGGTTACTTTCAAGTTTTTCCAAATATTCAAGGAAAAACACAACAGGCATAGAAAATAAGCATCTTTTTTTACATTTCCTTTTGCATGACCATACTGAATTTTTAATGTTTATGTCTTTATCATCCTAAGCACTAACTGTTGACCTTGGTTACCAATGCACAAAATGCACTCGATTTGCTGAACAGAATAATGATTCATCCTTCACCTGCAGTGTGGAAATTCATGCGCCTATCCAATAACTTCGTGACTACAGTCTAGTAAGACGACCTTCGGTAAGAGGAAATTTATTCAGCTTCAGTTTAATTGGTTTTCTGATTTGCTGGAACTCAGCATGTCATGAAGGGTTAAAAAAAGAATTAAAAACATCAATTAAATTTTACTATGGAGCCATGTTTCAGCACAATGTGCATTAGAAAAAAATAAATGTGTTTCTGTGCATTGCCTGTGCCTTGAACAAGCACATGCCTGGAAATAAGCAAATATGATTTACAGCCAGAGTGAAGTTACAGTACAGTTAGTTTCTTTAACAGCTCAAATTCTGGACAGAAGAATGGATGATACTTTTAATATTTCATCCATTCAACTTCTATATCCTACAAGCTCACAGTAGGAACTAACGCAGTTTTAAATTAGAAAGGGCCTACTGGCATGGATTCATGAATGCCTGATGCGTGTTTTGTTAGATTTGTTGAATGATAATTTCTATGGGAGTAGAGAATCTGGTAGAATAGGCATGAAAGCAATAATAAAGACTGAGGTGAGAGCCAGTCAGGAATTTTCCCTAGAAAGTGCTGGTTTATAAAAAATGGGAGGGTTTCAAGAAAGTCCACCTGTTTTGATCAACCTATTGAGAACTGTTGTTGGTTTTGTCTTGGGCCTGTCCAGATTTCTCCTTTCCATGGCTCTGTCATTGCTTTGTAGGCATGATGGTCTCAGATCTAGCAGCTCTGGAGTTTCGAGGGCCCTGGGGCGTCTATAAAATCCAGATTCAGCTGCGCTTCAATGCTTGGCCCTGTAACAGGGAACCTGGAAAGTGCTTGAATATCTAATGCTATAGCATCTTATAAAAAAGAGTTATGAATACATCTGCACCTGGTCTGGTCTGCTGATAGAAAAAGTCTGTGAAGAAGTCACAAAGAAAAGAAGTCAGTAATCACCAGACTGCATAAGATTTGTCCTTTTTCCAGGTAATAAGACCGCAGCTCAGTAGCAAACAGAATTTTGTCTTTGGCTTCAATCAGAGTTGAATATGATCCACAGTGAACCAGAAGCCATGTCAAGGAAGAGTAAACAGAGGTATAGGCTCAACCTTAAATCAGAATACACTGGTTTTTATCCCAGTAAGGCACCTCTCAAAAAAGATGAGACTAACTGTGAAAGAATGGTCGTATGTGTTCCTCCGGTTCCCCTGGGCACTCAAAGCTTTTCTTGTCACTGTTCTTCTGAGATACCTGAAAACTCATATAGAAATCTTTGCACTGGCAAAATTTTGAATGAGTTCTTTGACAAACAGAACGACTAAGGCTATATATTTAAAAAAAAAAAAAAGTTAAAAACAGAAAAAAAGAAAAAATATCAAAAGCTGAGGAATCAGAGAACAAGATAACAGCTTGAGAGAGGTTCTGGGTTGTTATGCTGCTGCAAAACAGATCAATCCATGCCTTGAAGTGAACACCCGTGTATACACCCTTTTCAGCTGAGATGTCTGCAGATCTTAAATAGGTCTTCTTCTCCCACATTCTGCTATCACGCATCTCTAGCCTCTCTGTAGCTGTGTGTGATCGTATTAGAAATATTTTTCAGGTCCTAGTTTTTATTGCCTGCAGAGCTAGCAGTCAGTTGACAAACACATGTTGTTCAACAGCTATAGAAGCAGGGCTGCACTGCTAACTTGTAAAAGCAGACGTCTCAGCTTCCAGAATAGGAGCTATATCTACTGCTGAAAACACTTACAAAGTATGCTCTGGCAACAGAAATCATGACTTAACCTCCCAACGCTTTTGTGGTCCTGCTATTATCATGTCATACACATAGTGAGCACATGAGGGGAAAGAACATCCATTCACAGCCCGTTAGTTGAACTGAGAGGTGAAATGCACGCATCCTGTAACCGTTGATGAACGTGATATCCAGTAAAGTACTATTCCTCATAGGAAAGGCTGAATCTTAACACTGCAGTCATTACTATCATTTGGCTTATCTATAGCAGTGTGTCACCTACCCCTCTGAGAAGTGGAAATCTACCACATTTCCTGATACCCATCAGCTAGACCTCTGGTAACAACATCATACAGCCTGCCTTGGGCCTTTTACCTTGAAACATCTGCATTTGAATGTGCCATTTTTGTTGAGCCTGATGTATAACCTAACCACTGCCTTCAAAAGATTAATAAAGTGGGATTTTGGACTTTTGTGTTACTGAGTGGCCAGTCTGTTCTCTGAGTACTGTTTTCTCCAGCTTGCTTCTTAAAGTGTGGCAACAACTCAATTTTCCAGTAAGAGCTGTAGGAACGTCAGAGGCATTAGAGTTTATATAATCTCTAACTATGTTTTATATTACAGTGTTTATTGAATTCTCTCTTTTTAAAAAAGAGTCTCCCTGAGAGTTTCTTGCACTTCAGTGTTGGCTATATAATCCCCAAGAATTCCCCAGGGGCGTGGGCTGCAACTCAGGAGGGGATCCTCTGTCCTCCCAGCCTGCTCTACTTTGCAGCTAGAGGTAAAGCAGGGCACCCTGATGTGACAGCATCTTGATATGGGCAGAGCCCTGGGCCTTTCTGAGATTATCTGGTGTGTGTACCTCCCTTGATTTTTATAATGCTTCAGGTACAAAAGAATACCTGTTATAATTCTAGTAGTGTCTAAGAAGTGAACTTCCTAGGTAGGTATTTTTGAGACACCTCCCCTGAGTTCATTTACTATATCTCAGTGTCATACTTCTGCAACAGCAAAAGCAGAGTTCAGTTTTGTCTTCTAGGCACAAGCAAGATGTTTCATACACATTATGCTGCTTATGCTAAGGCAGAGTACTGGGAAAAAGGTATTTCAAAGATCTGTCTCTGTTTGCTAGATATGACTGAATTTCTGCTGAAGAAACCTTACTGTATCAGACAGCTTAGGTTCTCCTGGCTGTAACAAAATTCATTGTCACGATTAGTCAATATTCTTGAATATTTAATATATTGCTTCTTGTTTTTAACCAGGTTTTAAACATTATAAACACAAACTTCTGAAAAGACAGCGTTACCATTTCGATAACATTAGACAATTTTCCAAGGGTTGCTGCTAAGGTTGATGTTGGAAGCAGTGAAATATTATTTTAGGGAAACTTCCTAGTTTTATTCTATTCAGAAGGGGAGAAAAGTGCTTGCTCTAAAAGGCTGTCCATGTTCTCTCCTAATGTTCTTTGACTTTTTTGATGTCTTTAAATTGTATGTAGTTCCAGTGAGTCCACACTACTGTTGATATGCTGTCTGTACAATTTATGTAAAACACAGTTTTATGCTTAAGATAAGATTCTGGTGCTGTTTAGATCCACTGAAAGTTTTAGCATCTGTGAAGATTTTCCCAGGAGTGTTTTCTTAAAATTTTGAAATAGTAGAAGACTTTCAATGATGACATAAATGCTTATATCATGGGAAAAGTAAGTTACATCTTTCAAACCTCACAGTCTTTCTCTGTGTTTCTCTGCACACACACAGACACACATATGATTTAGACATTTCAAACACGAAAAAGAAAGGCTAGTCCCTCTACCAGAATACAGAATATCAATACAGAAGCATAATAAGTTTTTTTTCCTTATACTGGTTTATTTCATGATCTGATGAATTCCTCTTGATTGCAGATGTTAGGCTTGGCTCCTCCTGAGAAACTTTGTTTCACAACATTTGAACCAGCACTGGGAGGAAGTAGAAATGGCATTTGTAACAAAAATCATAACCGAGAAAACTCTTTGAGAGTACAAGCAAAGCTCTGAGGAATAATGACTGCTCCTTTCAGAAGTCTAAAAATGTCATCAGTTAGAGCTGCTGTAAAATAAGGTACAGGCAAGGTGGGTTTGATCCTGTAACAAGGGTGAAAAGGAATAGATTGAAACTGTCATGAAAGAAATTCCTTAATGTTTTGATTGTGATTTAATGTTTTCCAAGAAATCTGTGATAAAACTATTGAAAATCCATTAAGAGTCGGTTGTTATAATTTATAACATAAAAACAAGAAGGAAGATTGAGAGACCTAATTAGAGCATAATAAGGGTTGCAAAACACTTTGGGTAACGTCCTGTAATTGATATTCACACTTACATTAATGCTTCAGACATGGTATGCTACTCAAAGAGAAAATTTCCGTCATCTTAGATAAAGATGTGCTGAAAGAAAATTAGGGAACTCTGTCCACAGCTGATAACAAAACAATAACTCTGTATGGTGTTTGTTTGATAATGTTTTGATCTCCCAAATATTTGGTTACTTTTAATCCTAGACTTGTTTCTTTGCTCACGAAGCATGCTTCAAGGCATAAAGGCAAAACACATAAGTATGTGATTAGAGCTCTTACTGAATGACTTTTCTTATATGTTTAAATTTATATACATCCTTAAATGCTTTGCTGGCTTCAAGCCACAAGGCAACTTAATGTGGCCAAGGAACAAATCCATTCAAACAATTGGACTTGTTGATATCTTTTACACAGACAGTTTTCGGGAGCTGTTACAGAATTCACTCTAGTCTTCAGGCTGTAAAGACTGTTAAAGGAAACAATACACATTTTCAGATATTAGTTTGACATTGCAAAAGTTCACCTTGACAAACTGGGAGCCAATTAGATGTGTGACAATAGGCAGCTACATGAAGAGACAGACTAAACTGAGTGTTTCTGAAAAGAGCAAACTCAATGGGTAGAATCTAAAAAAAGCTATTTTTCACAAAGGTACTACAACAAAGAAAAAATGTACTCACAAAACACATTTTGGTACAAAAGCAAATACATAAAAACTCAGAAAGAACTGTCTATTTTTGGTCAAAATCTGGTTTAAGGGTGACAAACTTTTGATAAAGCCAATTTACAAGCTAAAATGGAAAGAGAACAATAAATGAAATGATCCCTTATATTACAGCTGGTAACAAGTTCCAGCAGATTTCAGATAATACCAACAGTAAATCAGATTCCAAGCATTACAAAAATCAACGTAGGAGTCCAATCACAAAATGACAACACAGTGTTGTGAGGTTCCGTTGCCTTGCAAGGTCCCTCTGGACTGAAGCTCTGCTTTGGGGTGTCATCCGCTGCCTTTAATTTAGGAAGGCATTTTCTGGACCTCCTTTCTGTCTCATCATATACATTGTCAATGAATATATTGAACAACGCTGGCCCCAGTTTTGATGTCTGAAGTAGACTGCTTATCACCGGCTGCTGAATGGATGTTGCCTTCTTTGTACTTGATGATCTGCAGCCCCTTTAGCAAGCTGTTCAGCCAAAGATTACTTGGCTTCCTGCTCAGGACGTATACTGGAGATAATGTCAAAAGCGTTATGAAAGTTGACCTGTATGATATGCACCACTCTCCCCATGCCTACAGAGCCAACCATTTCACTGTACAAGGCAGCAAGGCTGACCAACCGTGATTTGCCTTTGGTAAACCCACCCTGACTGTTTCTGTTTGCCTTTTTGTCCTCTATGTGTTTGTGGGGCTGGGGGGTGAGGCTGATGAGTCTAGAGTTTTCTGGATTCTCGTTTTTCTTAAAGATGGGCATATTGTTATCTTTTTTCCAGCTATCAGTCAGAGGCATCACCCAACAGCCATTTTTTTGCAGAGATGGTAGACAGTGTACCACTCATCTCTTTCAGCACACTTGGTTGGATCCCACTTGGCCCCATGGATTGTAATACATCCAGCTTCCTTACACTGTCACTAGCTGCATTGCCCTCCACTATGGGCTGCCCCTCTGCTTCTCAGACTGCATTGGTGTATGGGATATTTGGGAGCTGGGTTTGTCTCCAAACACCGAGGCAAAAAAGGCATTAGGCATTTCAGCCTTTTCTGTATCAGCTACCATGAGGTTGTTTTTCCCTGTTTGTCAATGGAACAATACCTTCTCCAAACTTTTATTCTGAGCACTCCCGTAGAATCTCTTCCTGTTACCCAATAGGTCACTACCTATTTTTAGCTCCATATGAGCACTGGCTTTTCTGATATTGTCCTTAAGTGCTGGAGCAGTGCTTTTACATTCCCCTGTGTTGCTTGTCCTCATTTCCACTTCTTGCATGTTCTTCTTTTGCATTATAATTCACTGAGGGGCTCAGTATTCAAGCGAGTGGACCGTTCACTGATATTCCCAGTATTTCTGTCCAACAGGATAGTTCTTTCCTGAGTTCTCAGTAAGTTTTCTTGATAAAACCAAACCAACTCTCCAAGGCACGTATGTCCTTCATTGCTACTTTCCAGGGAATTCTGCTTAGAAATTCTGTAACAAATTCAGAGTTTGCAAGTCCAGATTCCTAACTGTTCAGCTTCACTTTCCAGGCATCCTCTGGATCCTGAAGTCAATAATTTTGTGGTCACTGCAACCCAAACTGTTGTCTATAGCCACATTTCCCTGCAGTTCTTCCTTGTCTGTGAGCAGCAGGTCAAGGACAGCTTTAATACTGTTGTCTCTGACAGCATTTGTTTTAGGAAATTGCTACTTATGTCCTCTAGGAACTTCTTGGATAAAAAGTTTCAAATCTTTTCACCATAGATTTCATTGGGATTGGCTTTCCAAAGTTGTATCTTTCATCTTTCTTCTTTGTCTTTAAAGCCTTTTTTTACAGACAATGACACTGGTGATGTATTGGAGTGACAAACAACCAAAGCAGCAAACTCTGATTGTGACTTTTTACTTTTTTTTTCTTTTAGTTTGAAAAATTCATTCCAGTCTTAGCCTAGCTGAGGACAACAAAATCCTGGGGGTCAATGAACTTGCAGATATTTCAAAATTCCTGCTGTCTTTGTTTACAGACTTACTACTACTATATATATTCAGGACTGCACTAAACACGAGTAAAGACATTTCTTGCCATGGGGAGAATTAATCATCTAAACCCACATAGATAAAATAAGATGCCCTGGGAAAGCTTGAGGAAGGAATTAATACAGAGGTTCTGTAGCTTTATTTTTCCTTTTCTGTTTTCCATTTTTTTAATCCCATTCTCAGAAGTGGCATGGAAAGAAAGCATGTTGGTACTCAGGCGTGGTTTGTGATCTGATAAAACAGATTGTGCTGTTTTTGTGAAAACAAAAGCAAGATCCGTAACAGACAGAAAACTGGGGCATGGAAGTGAAGGAATGAAATTAATGTACTAGGGGTATTAATACATCTGAGGAGAGGAAGCTCTTTTCTGCAAGGTAATCAGATGGCTTTTTGGGTGCGAGAATAAGCAAGTGCCAGGAAAGAGAGCCCACTGTGCTGATCTGAGCGGTGCAGGGGAATGACCTACTACAGATCCACGCCTGCCCTGGGTAAGCTGGTGTAGCTGTCTGACACATGGCCAAGAAGCCAACAGGCTAGTCTGGTGCTTTACTTGGGTTAACTATCCCTGTCTTAGAGCTAACCAACGCAGTCAGAGAACTCTGCTCCCGTGGCCATCATTCTTGTGTGCTTCTGAAGCGCTGTGAGTTGTGCCTGCCTACTGTTGTGCTGTACACTGCAGATATCCCATGGGAGGTTCGGGTTAGAAAATCTTCTGAGGGTGCAGGTTTCTGCTGGAGAGCGTGTTTCAGGAAACAGATCCATTTGGGAAGAGCGTACCAGTTTTGTCCATTAGTGATGGGGAATTATCAAACCATGCCGAACTTTTGTTTCAATACAGTCTGTATGTCTGATTTGGTAATGTCCAAAAATGTTGGTTTGCCCCTTCTCCATTTGGACTTTACTATGACCGTGTTTATGTCCTGGCAATTAAATATATCTGAATATTTTTTGTGAAATTTAGGACATTAAGTAAAAGCACTCTCAACCAAAATTCTTTTGAAGAGCTTGCACTGTAGTATTTCAGAAATCAGGTTTCACAGCAGTGTTTGAATTTCCATTCAAAAGTGACATGAAGAGGGACTTTTCAACTATTGGAATCTCACTAAAAGTCACATCTTTTTTTCTATGAGGTCTCATTCTGACCTTGTCCAAGAAGAGAAGGTCTGTGACACTAGACTGAGAAAGTCCCAGGTATTTTTCTATGAATCTTCTTCTGAAATAAGGAAAACCATTTTCTGTCAACTCTGCCCTTTCTCCGATGAACACAGCCCTCTAGATACTAGAATAAGCAGATGGCACAAGTAGAGTAAATTCTACAGAATTCTTGTGTAAATGGTGTGCAGCTTGCAGGGCTTGTCAGGTTTCTCTTTTTTTTCACTTTTAAAGGTCGTTGTTACATGTCAAAAAATTTATGGTGTCATTGGTAAGGGTTTATCTGTATGTACCTGCTTAGAAAGAAGATGGTGCAACTGGTAATTAATGCAGAAGAAACACAATATTGCTCTTCACCAGAGTTTAATGCAGAAACAGGGCAGATGTGCCCCTCATTGAAAGCTGTTTTCGTTATTTAAATTGCCATTTTTGTCCCTTAGATTGGAAAGCTAATACAGTGTCCACTCAAAACTGTCCATCAGGGACTTGCAGTTGCTTTCAGGCACGTTTTCTGTACTCCGCAGATGAAGCTGCAGCCCTCTGAAATCATTAAACCACACCGTATGGTACAAAGTACTGCAGAGTATAGAGAGGTGGTACCACCTTCAGGCAGAAAAACCTGAGTCAACTGACTTTAAAGCTTTCCTGTCTGTAGAAATGATGGCCTTTCCACTGACAAAAGCTGATCTTGCTCCATTATCTTGTTAATGCTTTGCCAGCTTATGCCATCTGAAGATTTACCTCTAACCAAGCACTTCAAAGCTGTCAAGCATTTCCCAGCAGTCGCTTTCCACATTAGCCATTCCTCTGAATAAATGAAAGTAGTGAAACCAAATAAATTGTCAATGGAAACATGAGAAAAAGAAATACTCATGCACCTCAGTGTTTGGTATCTCCATTTTTCTCAGGAAGCTAAAATATCTTGTGGTTTTCTTGGCTCATCTTATTCCCAGTCTTGAACAGACTGTCTGACAGAGTAAGAATAGCAGAATATCAAACCAGATGAGAATAGCCAGAGGGTATTTATTTATACGTATGGACGAGCAATCTTTTTTTTCTAAAGAGAACAGGGCTAAACCCAAGAAATACAACAGCTCACTGCTACTTATCTGAATTAGGTTCACATGGGGTCGTTTCCAATCTCTTTTGTATTTTCTACCCTTTTTAATCCACATGAATATCCAAACAAAATAAAAGGGTGGAGGGGACAAATAAAGGGCACAGTTCCTATTTTTGACTCAAGCAAAATTATTTATACTGGTGTTATACATTCCCAAAGAGGCCATGTTCTGTAGCTGAAGCCAGGGAAGGTTTACTCAAAATAAAAATCACCAGTAACAGCTTCCTCCAAATGGCTTCCTCCTAGCCATTCTATGAACTGCCATCCTAGGAGGCACCAAAACCACATCTAGCTCAACACACAAATAGCAATCACTTTCATCCTTTCCCCCTTATTTACTCTTGTAAAGGACTAATTAAGCTGAGGAATGACAATGTTTCTGTACTGAGCCTTTTTGATTACTTTGTTTCCTGACCTGAAGTTGTTTCTCATGACCTTTAAAACTATCAATTTAGGTTTTTCCCTGTAGTCATTTGGACTTGTGCTTGATTGAAGCATCCTTCTAGCCATGAACGTACTGGTGCAGTGACCTGGTATGGTCTCTACATTGGCGGACTCTGTCTAAGAAATCTGACACTGTAGAACTGTCTAATCCAAAATCCAAAACAGGCTTCTCATTCTGTGGGATGTTTATTAGCTTAGGCTGTGAAGTAGGAAGGTTAGTAAGGTGCTTTCCACCCTTTACATTATAGTCCTTTTTTTCCTCCTCCGTGACTATTTGAAGAAAGGCTAGATCATTCAAATGAGTGTAAAAGGGAGAAAATATAAAAGTATTGTCAGACTCCAGTATGAAAACCTAGACTTGTTGATTTGAAGGTAAAATGTCAGTGCCTTGTTGATTAAAACTGCCAGGAGAAGTCTACCTTTTCTAATCTGAATATGTCTCTGGGTGATTGAGCTCATGAATATTTTCTTTGCATTTCTTTCCTTTTCCCCTTCCTAAAGAAAAGTAATACATTGCCATGTTACGAACTTGTTCCAGATTTTAAAAAAGTAAATGGATCCAATTCATTTTCTTCCCGGGGATTGATTTTGGTCTTCCTTTTGTTTGGCTTGGTAATTTCTGCTTCTGTCTTCATGCAACATTGTATTCCTCCACATTCTTATCTAGCAAAAAATGAAGCTGTGGCAAGACTAAAAAGTGTGGAGATGAATTAGTGATGCCACTACTCGGTAATAATGTTAACACAACAGCTTATGATAATGTTGATCAATGACAACCTCGTCCTATTTTGATATATGCACTAATTTTGTAAGAAAGCATGTTGTTTCAAAATGTGGATGCTTAAAACCTGTAGATCATTTTTTCTTTTACTGATACTTTTTTAGAGTAATCTTTTGCCTAGAAAAGGTTACATTTATCACTTTAATATTTTATCAGCACAAAAAACATATTCTTGCTTTTTTTCTTCAGAATTTGTTATTATGTTCATGTGGCCTTACCACAAGATTTGAGATCTTTGAGCTGGTAAACATCTTACAGTATTTTAAGAATGTCCTGAAAGTCTAAATTTGATAGTTTGACTAATATTTTGAAATGCCATGGGACCTAATCCTATTTGAGACCTGAATAGTAGACAGATCAATAAATACACAGTCACATATCTTTGATATTTCATTGTGTTTGGTACCATAATAAATTGCACAACACCATAAAAACCACTTTAAATTTAATACACAAATTCAATGAAAGGCAGGTTGAATTTAAGGAAAACAAGGCAGTTTACACTCTCAGGCAAAAGGCTAATGTAATATTCAGAAAGAAACAGTTTCAGCTACTGTAGCCCACATGCACATATAAACGGGTACAAAGACACGCGTGGATGTGAATATCGCTCATTTACTACATATCTGAGAACGTGGTTATTTGAGAGCAGAGCCTCAAAAACAATCAGAGAGTGATAATTTTAGCTCCAAGGAATGTGTTTCCTAAATCTCCAAGCCCTCGGGCTGCTTGGGTTGCCTGTGGCTCCTGACTGATAAATTCCAGCTGTAGTGGAAGCTTCCTTTACACAAATTATCGCTCCTGTCATTTTCTTCCAAGCTGAAATCACCAGCTAACTCTACACGGTTGTTTCATGCTCCATTTTGTCCCCTTTTAAAGCAGCTGATTGAATTCCACGCTTCACAGTGCTCTGTGGGACATCTTAATTAAACAGAGACATTTTCAAGGAAGACCAATAGCATTCAGTGGAAAATCTTTTTTTCCCCCAGTACTCTGAAACTGGTGCAGAGATCTGGATTCATTAAAGAGCTTTTCTCTTTTTTTTACTGGCCTTCAGCAAATTCAGAATTTTATCCATAGTACTTAGTGCTGTCTGTTGGTGTGAAATTCATACCTTATTACCCAGGCACAGTTTATTCTGAAAATCAGTCCTGTCAACACACAAATCACAGCTGAAACTATATAGTATGATCAGTACCTAGTTTCTTCGATTGCTTTCCGAAAGGCGATGAACAAACAGCCTTGTGACTGGCTGATAAATGAGACACTTTGTTCCTCCTGCCTCATGGATTCACTTCTGCAGTAAATGCTGCTCCCTGGTAAGAACAAATTCAGGTGCACACCTGAATCTAAACAGAGCTCTAGGACACCAAGCAATTCTGTAATGCACTTGACAAGATAACCTTGCTGGTGCACTGATAATTTTTCCCCATTGCTCTTTACACATTTTTCACTAATAATTCCTTGTAGTAGCATGGAGAAAGAGTCCTGGGAACAAGCACTTGATTCCTGTTCTAAGCCTAGTGTCCGAACTTACAGCAGCCTCGTCGGCTGCTCTCTCCTCTTGGGACCACAAATTTTGCAGGATGAGCCAGCTTTTGACAGAAAGGCAGTGTCTCCCCCCAGCCAGCCTTTTCAAAACTGATAGGCAGGATATACAGGGTAGTCTCACACAGATCTCATGCAGAAGCGTAAAGGAAGGGATACAGATGTCGCCAAACCAGTGGTAGGTAACTAAAGGACAGCTGTTTGATGAAAGCAGGTCAATGTGCTTTTCAGGAAAATAGCCTTCTTCAGCAAACCTGTCATTGCAGCTATTTTTTGGATAGAGTTACAAGTTCAGTTCTCAAAATAAGTGTGTTTTCATAATAGATTATTGCAAGGGGTGCAATATGATTCAAAATTGTTTTCAGAAGAAAAGGTAAGAATGTGTAACAATAAAAATTAGGACAATGATGCGAGTCTTATTCTACTTTGTTTCTCTTTTTACATAGAGCTATTTAGTCTTTCTCTCACTCAGCAATATAATTGCATGTTTGTTCACACAATACTTTGCCTTTTAGAAGAAATTTTCTAATCTGGTAGTCATTCACACTAAATATGAAGTCACTCATACTAGAATATTCTAATATCATGTATTTCTCATTGGAGCAGAGGGACATCAGCAGTTACTCTAGTTTCAAATATAGTCATTGTTCATTCCTTAAACACCTCGCTAATGGTATTTTTAACTTTAGGTTTCTAACCTCTTTTTTTGTTTTGCTTTGGCTGGTGTTTTATTCACTGGAGTGTTTATCTTGTCAAACAGACAAGTATTCCTGACAAATATGTTTCCAAAGCACTAGAGCTGAACACAATGCTCTTGCACTACATATGCTCTCTCTGTTTCTTGATGCGTAAGACATGTAGGTGAAATATATTCCATGCAGCTCAGCTGTGCAAACATTGGCAACCTGCTAACAAGGAGGACTTTCTCCCGCTACATGTTAATGAAGGCTACCAACTTCTTCCCACATCCCAATTCTTTTCTCTTAGGTACAGCACTGCTTGATGGTCCTTTGAAGATGCAGTGAATATACTTATCAGAGCTCTCACACTTTGTTTTCTTCCCTTGTGTTAGACTAAAGAATGAACAAGCTGGAGGTATTGGTCTACTCTGCCTGGTGGCATGTGCTGGCCTTGGATGTCCCAGTTACCAAACAAAAGAAAAATGAAAGGTCTGAGGAACAGGGAAAGTAGCTTTAGGTTCCTGCAACACCACAGGAAGGTAAAATAAAGTCAGCAGAGATTAGCATTAAAAGAACTGTATCTGAACTTCACCAAGAAAGACGCAGATGGCATACAGGCAGCCTTATCTGTTCCGCAAAGCTTCCTCATAGAAGATCTGCTGCAACTGAGAGAGTGGGGAGATCATTACTGCTGCCTGTATCACATAGTAAGGCCTCTAATGGTGGCCAAGGATTTTTGCTAAGCAACTGGTAACATCACTGTCAAAAACAGATAAGCATAAAAAAAACCCCCAAATAACCTTGTAAGAGCAAAGAGGCAAAACAGAAAATGTGGGTTTGGTGAAAATAGCAGGATTCTGTTACCTTCACCTAATGTGAAGAATAGGTTTTATACGGAGATGACAGTCTGGTAAAACCAGACTTAAAAATTTCCCTCAACCTAAAGGTTATCTTACAGGAAATTCCAGTACTAACTTAGGATATGAAAATTTGGTACCTTGACGATGTCACTATCCGAGAAACAGAGAACACAGAGTTATGGCCATTCAAACCCAGTTCAAAGCAAAGCATTGCTGTCAGAGGTAAATATTACTAGAAGAGCATCTGAACGTTTTTCAGCATCAGAGTAGCCTCAGCACCTTATAAGCCTCAGCACCTTATAGGCCTGGTCTTCTGATTTCCCGTTTGATTTCTTACAGTGATTTCATGTCTTGGCACAGAGTGAGGTGGGAGTGTAGGATGCCTGAAGGACATGACAGTGCTGTGCAACTACACACTACTTTGAATGATATGAAAAAGAGGTAATGAAATATCACTGCAAGAAGAAACTGAGTGGTGAAAAAGCTCTCATGATAGTGAAGCCTAAGCGCAGGGCCTTTCATTAGCAACAGCTGTCTCACAGCGGCCGAGTTCAAAGTGCATACTTGTCACTTCGATTTTGTGAAAGATGCTGTGTTCTTGTCACCTACAGTCTGTTGAAATGCTACTTGCAGGCATCCATGAGAGACAGAAATTCACAGAAACACAGCCTGGAAGAATCATGCATTTTTATTGCCTTTCCAAGATGTTACCTTAACAGAGGTGGACTGAGAATTACAAACATTCTTCAGATGTGAAAAACAACAAAATGACAGTGGTGTGGTTTCAATTTCAACAGCTCTGTCAAATACTGGGTATGTCAGTGGAAAACATAATATCCACTCGAAGAGACCTAGCAGCTATCTGTAAATGTAGCCTGATATTAAAAAAAGAGATTGAGGAGGCTAATAGCCCTCAGTTGCCTCTTTTTGTTGTGCCCTGCTGAAAGCCAGCGCAGCAGGGAGCGGCGATGGAGTGAGAGGCCAGGACTAGCTGTTCTGGTAGAAACGCCTGCGTATGGCTCTGATAATACTGCTGAAAGTCTCGTGCCCTCTTGGACACTGTCAGGTCTCATTATCACTCTACAGGGGACACACTGAGCTGGCAGAGTTATATTATGAGAAATTGAATTACCCACAATGCAGAGGTGCTGAAGCACTCCTCAAATTACTGCAGCGTGCTCAGTAAGGAGCCTCATCCCAAGTAAGCTTTTCCATGCGGCAGTCTGTGTTGGGGAGCTGTGGTCTTCATCATCACCATTATCATGATCATCACACACACACACAAACACACACACTCATGATCATCACACACACACGTACACACCTTCTCCTGCATTTGCAGCTGTGGAGGGAGGAGGACCTATGTGCTCAGCCAAATTAACTTTTACAGGCAAATGTAGAGAAGAACTTTATCAACCCTTCTTGCCAGTCACCTCATAGTGTGTAGTGGGTAAAGAGGGATTGACATTTTTGTGGAAATGATGTGAAGTTGGTCTCCTGATCCTCAAGATGTCTAAAACCTGGAGAATTTCAATAACTATTTGCTCATATCAGCTTTGTACCTATGTACTGTCCTGAGGGTCTCAAGAAGCAGAGCAGAGAATTGCTTTTGCTTGCAGCTGCTTCTTGAAATCTCTAAGAAATGGTGTACAGCAAACATTAGGATCACAAAAAATTAGTCTAGGGAAACCTTGATATTCCCTTTTCCCTGGATGTGCTGCCAGGGAATGGAGTTCAGAAGTGTTGTGTCAGCCTTGTCCTAGACCTCTGCAGAGGGGGCACATTACTATTATTATCCTGTTTATGAGTCTCATTTTGTAGAGCAGTATGATGTTGGGCTGATTGCTATTATAAGCACCCGACAAAAGCAGATTCCTGTCCAAAGAACCGAAACTTGTAGTAAGCACAATGCAAAGCTCGGGCAAAACCAATGCATCTCTTGTCCTACCCTTTTTCTGAAGGTTTCCTGAAAATGAATTAACTTGCACTCGAAGAGTCAATGTCCATTTTAGCATATGCTTTCCTCAAGCCTGCTTTCAGCCAGCCTGGATTTTGACTGTAAAACTGAACAAAAAGGATTGAAAAATACTGTTCTAATAAGAAAAAAAGCTGGTTGAATTAATGATTCTCATATTATATTTCATATGACTTCATTATTATGAATCTATTAAAAAGTGGGAAAAGAAGAGGACTGTGGGGGACATCTGAGAGGAGAACTGGAGTTTCCATTCTAGGCAAACTTCCCTAAAATAATTCTTGCTGATCATGTAGTATTCAATAAAAATCATGTTGCTGAAGACTGTGTTAACTTTAGTGCAAGATTTTACTTTTGCTGATTTGATGAAGAAAGCAAAAATAAAGCAGCTTTACCAAAATTAGTTACCATAGCAATGAATATAAATTTATCTTTCACGTCCTTTCGTTCCTAAAAATTAATCCAAGGGGTTTTATTTACTGTACAGCACCAATGAGAGGTCTTCTGCTATCTTTTGTTGCTTGTCGTTCTGCAGGAACAGAGTTTATACACCTGAAGCTTTTGTTATAGATATGTTTCTAAATAGTCAACAGAAGAAGGTATAGGAAGATTTGAGGAGATTTTATCAAGTGAATGTTACAAATAGCAACATGTCCACGGTATTTTTCTTCTAGCAGCAGTTAAACGCAAACATGACAGAAGCAGAATTATATGACAGTCACTAAATTATCGTATGGATACTATAATTGCAACATTAATAACAGAAGCGTACCCTGCATCCCAACAGTGGAACAGACTTCAGATCACTCTCTGTATGTCAGGTGCAGTTACTGTGCAATGAAAATGAGGAGAACAGAATCACAGAATCACAGAATCACAGAATCACGGAATCGTAGGGGTTGGAAGGGACCTCTGTGGGTCACCTACTCCAACCCTCCTGCCGAAGCAGGGTCACATACAGCAGGCTGCACAGGATCTTGTCCAGGCGGGTCTTGAATATCTCCAGAGAAGGAGACTCCACAACCTCCCTGGGCAGCCTGTTCCAGTGCTCCGTCACCCTCAGAGG